>Ga0172370_10002040_pt1 | contig 29677 bp, 31 predicted proteins | sample LakKiv5m_FD_114538 | JGI IMG/M metagenome (GOLD analysis project Ga0172370, IMG submission 114538) | Freshwater microbial communities from Kabuno Bay, South-Kivu, Congo - kab_022012_11.5m | ecosystem: Environmental > Aquatic > Freshwater > Lake | place: Democratic Republic of the Congo...
GAGGAACGAGCCGATCGCGACGACGACGGCGAACAGGCCGATCACGAAGAGGACGGTATAGACGTAGATGCCCGTGGGCACAGCGCTGCCGAGATAGGCGCTGATCGACCAGGAGACGATCGCGACCGCCCAGTTGGCCAGCGAGAACGTCATCAGGTGGCGATGGATGTTCCCGTGAAACACGGCCGCCTCCTCGCATTGATCAGCCCGCCGCCACGACGCCACCTCAGTCTAGAAGCGGGCCGCACCGCCGTAAAGAGCCTCGCCGTCATCCGAACGCCAGCCCGAACTCCGCCCACCGTTCGGTCACACGCCGCACCACCACCGGATCCATCGCCAGTTCGTCCGGCCAGTCGCGCAGGTGGCCTTCCTCACGCCACGTCTTCGTAGCGTCGATGCCCATCTTGGCGCCGTAGCGCGCCAGCGGACTGGAGTGGTCGAGCACGTCCAGCGGTCCGGAGACCACGACACAGTCCCGCTCCGGGTCGACGTTGTTGAACACCCGCCAGGTCACCTCGCTGTAGTCGTGCACATCCACATGCTCGTCGACCACGACCACGAACTTGGTGAACATCATCTGGCCCATCCCCCACACGGCGTTCATGATCTTGCGCGCGTGGCCGGGGTACTCCTTGCGGATGCTGATGATGGCGCAGTCGTGGAAGACGCCCTCGATGGGCAGGTCGATGTCGACGATCTCGGGCTGCACCAGCTGCAGCAGCGGCAGGAAGAGACGCTCGGTGGCCTTGCCGAGGTAGGCGTCCTCCATCGGCGGCCTGCCGACGATGGTCGCCGGATAGATGGGGTCGCGGCGGTGGCTCATGGCGGTCAGGTGGAACACCGGGTACTGGTCCGCCAGGGAGTAGTAGCCGGTGTGGTCGCCGAACGGCCCCTCGAGCCGCGTCTCGCCCTTCTCCACATAGCCCTCGAGGACGATCTCGGCATCCGCGGGCACCTGGAGGTCGACGGTGGCGCACTGGGCCATGTCGACCGGCTCGCCGCGGAGGAAGCCGGCGAACATGAACTCGCTGATGCCCGGCGGGAGCGGCGCCGTGGCGGCGTAGGTGACCGCCGGGTCGGTGCCGAGGGCGACCGCGACCTCCATGCGGTCGCCGGCCTCGCGGTAGTTGGCCGCGCCGTCGTGATGCACATGCCAGTGCATGCCGGTCGTCCGGCCGTCGAAGACCTGAAGCCGGTACATGCCGGCGTTCTGGCGGCTCTGCGCATCTTTGGTGACGACGATCGGCAGCGTGATGAACGGGCCGCCGTCGCCCGGCCACGTGGTGAGCACCGGCAGCCGCGCGAGGTCCGGCGGGTCGACGACGACCTCGCGGAACTTCGGCTTCCTGTCGTAGCGCGGCCCGTACGAGGCGAGCTCCTTGAGCTGGCCGAGCGCCTTGACCTTCCCGACGAGGCCGCTCGGCACCTGCAACTCGAGCAGGCCGCCGATGCGCTTGGCGATGTCGTCCAGCGGCGCGCCCAGAGCCAGCTCGAGCCGGCGGTGCGAGCCGAGCTGGTTCATGAGGACCGGCACGGCGGGCTGCCCTTCAAGTCGCTTCGGCTGTTCGAAGAGGACCGCCGGCCCGTGCGCCTTGCTGGCGCGGTCGGCGATCTCCGCCATCTCGAGGTACGGGTCGACCTCGGGTCGCACGCGGACGAGTTCGCCCTCGCGCTCCAGGAGTCCGATGAAGGCGCGCAGGTCCATGGTCACCCCTTCAACTCGCCGAGCAGCGGGCCGGGATCGGTGAGGCTGAGACGCCGCACCGCCGTCGTGACCGCCGCAGGCACGTCCGGCGCGGTCGCGCCGAGAGCGGCGTCGATGTCGTCGAACAGCGCCGCGCACGTTGCCGGCGGTACGCCGGAGTGCTGCGCGGCGAGGCCGCCCATCGTGTAGGCCCAGAGGGCGTCGTCGTCCGCGAACGGTGCGTCGACGTGGCGCAGATACGAGCAGGCCGCCATCAGGCGCGCGAGAAGGCCGACCGCATCGACGTCTCCCAGCGCGGCGATGCTGCGCAGGCCGCGGGCGTAGAAGCAGTCGCCGGCCAGCAGCCGGGCGGCGAGATCGCCGGGACCTGGGGCGAGGACCCGGCTCTCCCGATAGTGCAGCAGGTAACCCTCGTAGATCAGCTCGATGGCTGAGACGTACTCCGGGCCGGGCGCCGCGTCGAGGCGCGCGTAGAGCGCGCCCCAGCGCGGCCGCGGCCCGGCGTCCGGCACCGGGCCGAAGGCTTCGCCGGCCGAGGCGAGCGCCGCGGCCACCCCGGCGGTGACATCCACCGTCAGCACTTCTCCCGGTCGAGATAGAAGGTCAGCGACATGAGTTCGCTCGAGAGGTCGACCTGGCGCACCAGCACGTTCTCGGGCGTGTGCACCTTGAGCGGCGCGAAGTTGAGGACCGCCTGCACGCCGGCGGCCGCGAGCCGCTGGACGGTGGCCTCCGCCTCCGCCGCCGGCACGGTCACCATCGCGATGTCGACCCCCTCCGCGGCGCAGAAGTCCTCGAGTTCGACGACACTCCGCACGCGGCTCTCCTGGCCGGCCCCGTAGCGGGCGCCGATCACCGTGGCCGAACTGTCGAACATCCCGACGAGCCGGAAGCCCTGCTCGCCGAACCCGCGATAGCGCGCCAGCGCCGTGCCCAGGAGACCGGCTCCCACGATGATCACCTTCCACGTGTGATCGAGGCCGAGGCAGCACGTGATCTGGTCGACGAGCACCGTCACGTCGTAGCCGACCCCGCGCGTGCCGAACTCACCGAAGTAGGAGAAATCCTTGCGGATCTGCGCCGCGTTGAGATCGATCATCTCCGCGAGATCCTTGGAGGACACCCGTTCGACGCCCCGCGCGCGGAGCTCGCGGAGCTTGCGCAGGTACAGCGCGAGTCGCGGTACGGTCACGCTGGGGACGTCCTTCTTCTCCACGTTGCGCATGATCAGACCTCCCCGCCGGCGAACCAGGCGCCGGCCGCCGCCGCGGCCTGTTCGACGTCCGCGTCGGTGAGCGCCAGCGAGATCATCGTCGCCTCGAACTGGGACGGCGCGAGATAGACGCCGGACTCGAGCATGTGCCGCCAGTACGCCGCGTACGCGGCGGTGTCGGCGGCCCTGGCCTCGGCGAAGCTGCGCACGGGGCCCTCACAGAAGAACATCGTGAGCATGGCCCCCACGCGATTGATCGTGACGGGCCGGCCGGCGGCGTCCGCCGCGGCGCGCAGACCGCCGGCGACGCCGGCCGAGAGCGCCTCGAGCCGCTCGTACGTGCCGGGCTCATCCAGGACCCGCAGCGTAGCGGCGCCGGCCGCCATCGCGAGCGGGTTCCCCGAGAGCGTGCCTGCCTGGTAGGTGGAACCGAGCGGAGCGACCGTCTCCATGACGTCCCGGCGGCCGCCGAAGGCCCCCACGGGCAGCCCGCCGCCGATGATCTTGCCGAGCGTCGTGAGGTCCGGCATCACGCCGAAGCGCTCCTGGGCGCCGCCCCAGGCCACGCGGAAGCCGGTGATGACCTCGTCGAAGATCAGCACGGCGCCGTGCTTCGTCGTGAGTTCGCGGCACGCCTCGAGAAAACCGGGCTCCGGCGGCACGACGCCCATGTTGCCGGCGACCGGCTCGACGATGAGCGCGGCGATCTCCTCGCCGTGCGCCGCGAACAGCTCCGTGAGCGCGGCGACATCGTTGTACTCGACGAGGAAGGTGTCGGCGGTCGTGCCCCTGGTGACGCCCGGGCTGTCCGGCAGCGCGAGCGTGAGCACGCCGCTGCCCGCCGCCGCCAGGAACCCGTCGGAGTGGCCGTGGTAGCAGCCGATGAACTTGACCACCTTCTCGCGGCCGGTGAAGCCGCGGGCGACGCGCACGGCGCTCATCGTCGCCTCGGTGCCCGAGTTGACCATCCGGACCAGCTCGACCGAGGGCACGGCCTCGCAGATGAGGCGCGCCAGCTCCACCTCGAGCTCAGTGGGCGCACCGTAGCTGGTGCCGAGGTCGACCTGCTCCTTGAGCCGCCCGACGACATCGGGGTGTCCCCAGCCGAGGATCATCGGACCCCACGACGACACGAAATCGACGAACTCGTTGCCGTCGGCATCCCGGATGTGGGCGCCGTCGGCGCGGGCGATGAACAGCGGGTGGGGCATGCCCACTCCCTTCATCGCCCGGACCGGCGAATTGACCCCGCCGGGAATGTACCGCTGCGCCTCGGCGAAAAGACGCGCGGAGGTATCGCTGTTCACTCTGGTCCTCCCTCGCGGATGAGAAGGCCTGTGCAAGACTGTGGACTATACTACCCGCCCGGCGGGTTCATGTGCTTTATCGCACAACGTACCCGCAATCCGTGAGTACGCCGAGCCCACGAGACCGCAGGAGCGTGAGCCATGTCAGTGACCATCCGCCATGCCGGCCCCGGCGACGAGCCGGCCGTCGTCGACCTCGTCCGGGAGATGGCTCTCGCCGAGGGCTTCCCCACGTCGGTCGACGACCACTACGTGCGCCACTTCCTCGCCTCGCCGGTCTGCGGCGTGCTGCTGGCGCTCGACGACGGCGCGCCCGTCGGGATCCTCAGCTACACCGTGGTGCCCGGGCTGTTCCATGCCGCCGACTCGGGGCTGATCCAGACTCTGGTGGTGACCGCAGAGCGGCGCGGAGAGGGGATCGGGACGCAGCTGGTCGAAACCGTGGTACGGCTGTTCCGGGAAAGCGGTTGCGCCGAGGCGTCGGTGAGCGCCGGCGCCGACAACGAAGCGGCCCAGAAGCTGTACTGCGACGCCGGGCTGACGGAGGCGTCGGTGCTGCTCGAGACCCACTTCGACGCCGGCGAGCCCGAGCCGTGAACGCGGCCCCGGTGAGCCTCCGGCCGCTGGCGATCGGGGACCAGGCGTTCCTGCACGAGATGCTGCGGGAGGCGGACAACTGGCGACTGCCCCCAGACGCTCCCCGGCCGCCAATGACGGAGGTCCTCGCCGATCCGCACGTGCGACTCTACGTGGAGGATTGGGGGCGCCCCGGCGACGACGGCGTCGTCGCCGAGGTCGCCGGGACGCCGGCCGGGGCATGCTGGCTGCGGCTCTTCACGGAGGAGTCGCACGGCTGGGGGTTCGTCGGCCCGGACGTGCCCGAGCTCAGTATCGCCGTCGCGCCGCAGCACCGGGAGCGAGGGATCGGCGGGCGCCTGCTCGCCGCCGCCGTGACCCGGGCGGAGCAGTCCGGTCACCCGGCGGTGAGCCTGGCCGTCATGCCGGACAACCACCGGGCACACAGGCTGTACCTGCGGGCCGGGTTCCGCCGTGTCGCGATCGTGGACGGTTCAGCGGTCATGACGCTGACGCTGCGGCTTCCTTGAGGCTCCGCCGGCTGAACTCCCTCGGCCGCCCGCGGAGCGGCGTGGGCAGGGCCGACCCACGTGGCCTCGAGCAGGGTGATCCGCCGGGTCCCGGACCGGCCCGGACGAGACAGAAGAGCGGGGTGCGCGGTGCGCTCTACCCTGACCCTCATGTAGAGCGTGAGAGTACGCTCAGATCTCCGCACCCGGGACGCACCAGCCCTCCGGCACGTAGGAGCAGTACGGCTCCTCGGCCATGTAATCGCCGGTGGCCTCGTAGGCTCGCGCACGGCAGCCGCCGCAGACCTTCTTGTACTCGCACACGCCGCACTTGCCCTTGAGCCCGTCGAAGTCCCGGAGTTCGTTGAAGAGGGGCGAGTCGCGCCAGACCTCGGGGAAGGCCTGCTCGCGCACGTTACCGGCGACCTTGTCGAAGTAGCCGCAGCCCTGCACATCGCCGACGTGGCTGATGAAGCAGAAGCCGATGCCGGCGAGGCAGCCACGGCTGAGCGTGTTCATGCCGCCGTGGCTGTGCGGGTGCACCTCGAGCTTGCGGCCCTGTGCCTTGGCGCGCTGGCGCATCACGCGCCAGTAGTGCGGCACGTCGGTGGGCTTCATGAACAGGTCGCTCTCCTGCTGCGCGTCGTACATCCACTCGAGCGCGCGCTCGTACTCCTCCGGCGGCAACTCCTGCTCCTCGAGCTCCTTGCCGCGACCGGTGGGTACCAGCATGAACGGGTGGAAACTGACGGCGCCGAGATCCTCCGCAAGCCTGAGCAGGTCCGGCAGGTAGTGGACGTTCAGCTTCGTGATCGTCGAGTTGATCTGCACCTCGACGCCGGCGCCCAGGCAGGTGCGGACCCCACGCACGGCGCCCTCGAAGGCGCCGGGGACGCCGCGGAACTCGTCGTGCTCCGCGGCATTCGGGAAGTCGATCGAGATGCTCACCCGCGCGATGCCGACGTCGTGCATGCGCTTCGCCACTTCGGGAGTGATGAGCGTGCCGTTCGGCGACATCACGGTGCGCAGCCCTTTGGCGATGGCGCGCTCGGCGATGTCGAAGACGTCCTCGCGCATGAGCGGGTCGCCGCCGGTGAGGATAAGGATCGGACTCGCGAACGACGCGATCTGATCGACGAGCGTGAACGCCTCGGCGGTGCTGAGCTCGCCCTCATAGGGCCCGTGGAGGGCGCTGGCGCGGCAATGCTTGCAGGCGAGGTTGCAGCTGCGTGTGACCTCGCAGGCGATGACGCGCGGCGGCGCGACGCCGTCCCCGGCGTCGCCAGGCCGCGCGCTCACGGCATGCGAGTTTTCAGCGTGTGGATGGTGCAAACCGGCCTCAGTGTGCCAGAGACACGAGGGCGGCGCAACGCACGCGCGAATGAGGCGCCCCTCGCCGCGATGGACCGGGCCGGACCTGCCGCCCGAGGTCCGGCCTTCGTGGTCACGCCAGCCAGGCGGCGATGTCCTTGGCGTGATAGGTGATGACGAGATCGGCGCCGGCACGCTTGATGCCGGTGACGGCCTCCATGACGGCGCGCTGCTCGTCGAGCCAGCCGTTGGCGGCGGCCGCCTTGATCATGGAGTACTCCCCGCTCACGTTGTAGGCGGCGAGCGGGAACTTCGTCTCCTGCTTCACGGCGTGGATGACGTCCAGATACGGGAGCGCCGGCTTGACCATGATGATGTCGGCGCCCTCTTCGATGTCCAACAGCGCCTCGCGCACGGCCTCTTCTCCATTGGCGGGGTCCATCTGGTAGGTCCTGCGGTCCCCGAACGCCGGCGCCGACTCGGCCGCCTCGCGGAACGGCCCGTAGAACGCCGAGGCGAACTTGCTTGAGTACGACATGATGATCGTGTCGGTGAGGCCGTCGTCGTCGAGCGCGTTGCGGATGGCGGCGACGCGCCCGTCCATCATGTCGCTCGGGGCGACGATGTCGGCGCCGCTCTCGGCGTGGGTGATCGCCATCTTGGCGAGCAGCTCGAGCGTGACGTCATTGACGATCTCATCGCCCTGGACGACGCCGCAGTGGCCGTGGTCCATGTACTCGCACAGACACACGTCGGTGATCACGACCAGATCGGGGAACTCGTCCTTGATCGCCCGCACGGCGAGCTGGATGACACCCTCGGAGTCGTAGGCGCCGCTCGCCGCCGAGTCCTTGTGCGACGGGATGCCGAAGAGCAGCACCGCCGGGATCCCGAGCTCGACGAGCTCGCGGACCTCGGGCAGCAGGTTGCCGATCGACAGCTGGTAGCAGCCGGGCATCGAGCCGATCGGGTTCTTGACGTTCTCACCCGCGATCACGAACAGCGGGTAGATGAGATCCTCGATGTGGAGCTTGGTCTCGCGCAGCATGTCGCGGATGGCGGGCGTGCGCCGCAGGCGCCTCATGCGGTAGCTCGGGTAGTACATCTGGAGGAGTCCTTTCTTGGGAGCGGGCCGAGATCTGGCCCGTTGCTCCGGCAATCTTCGCGCGCGGGCGACAGGAAGACAAGCGGACGGTGCCGCCGGAGCGAGACGCGCCGGCCGGCCGCACTCACTTCTTCGCCACGACACCCGCGAGCTCGAGAGCCGCCCTGACGACACCGGTCACCGATTCGCGGTCGCGCAGGTGACAGGGGATCACCGGCGTCCCTGCGCCGAGTCCGAGAGCCTTGACGATCTGCTTGACGGTGAGCTCATCGTCCGCCATCGACACGTAGGTCGCCACCACCAGGGGCACATCGCCGAGAGACCGGACGAACTCCAGGTCGGCCTTGGTCGATCGCAGGCTGTCGCTGTCGTTGGCGTTGGCCAGCAGTACCCAGGCGGAGCTCTCGCCGGCCAGCCGCTTCCAGGCCTGCTCCGGGCAGGCGGAGGTCGCCGTGAACACCACGACGTCATCGTCCGCCGGCCCGTCGCCGTTCGCAGGGAGCTGGCCGGCCACGACCGGGATCTCGATCTCCTTCTCGTCGATCAGCTCCACCCGAAGCTGCTTCACGACGTTGGAGTCGGTGAGCGTGTTGAGGAACACCTCGTTGTAGATGTCGATCGGCCCGCGAACGGCGACGCTCGTTCCCCTGCCGATGCCCTCGATGACGGGCTCGGTGACGGTGATCAAGTCGCGCGAGAAGAGGCCGAAGATGACTTTGGCGCCGTGGAACCGGTCCAGGCCGCAGTCCCGCAGGACGGTGTTGATGTCGGCGCGCCCGTCGATGCGCCCGATGACCCGCCACTCCTCGGCCGTGAACGTGACCTTGCCGTCCTCGTCCACGCGGTCGCTGTAGGCCAGGCGCGGGACCCGCTCCAGCGAGCCCAGCTGCTCGAAGATGAGCTCCCATTCGTCGATGCGCCGGCAGCCCTCCATGACGACGGTCTCGACGCTCATCTCGACGATGATGTCCTCGTCGGAGGCGCTCTCGTCGACGTCGAACTCGAACTCGCCGTCGGCCCAGCTGAAGAAGTCGAAGGCGGTGTCCTGGATCTGCTCTCGCACCGCCTGCTCGAGTGTCTCCCGGCCGATGATGCCGTTCTCCAGCAGGATCGCGCCGATACGGGAGCCCTCGCCGGTCTTCTGTTGAGCCGCGAGAGCCTGCCCGAGCTGCTCGGCGGTGATCGCACCCGCCTTGACGAGCCGCTCTCCCAGCGGCAGATGCTGAGGCACCGAGAACGCGTAGAAGATGAGTCCGTTGCGGAAGAAGATCTTGCCCCACGCCCCCTCGCGCCGGATCATGAGCGATCCGCTCTTGGCGCTCATCTTCACGAGCTGGAAGATGTTCGGGAGGCTGAACTCCTGCAGGTTGCCCTGGAGCAGCATCACGGACCTTTCTGTGACCGATGACCCGGCAGAACGCGCGCGCGAGCCGCCGAGGCGACCCTCTGTAATCCATATCGGCAACAGGCCATCAGGCTTGAGACTCCTCAGCCGCCCGGAGGCCGCGCGTTCACGGCGCCGCGGAGGATCTTGCGGCAGGCGGGGCGCCGACCTCGACGGCCTCCGCCAGGGCGTCGCCCGGCGCCGGGCCGTCCGGCAGGCACACCGGCGCCTCGCAACACCCGGCCCGGAGCGTGCTGCGGCGCAGGGCGAGCACGGCGCCCGTGGCCGTGACCAGCGCCGCCGCCCCGCCGATCGCCAGCGCCCAGCGCACCCCGAAGCCGCGCACGAGGACTCCGGTGAGCGGCCCGCCGATCGGCGTGCTGCCGAGGAACACGATCGACCACAGGGCCATGACACGACCACGCATGGCGTCGGCGGCGTTGAGTTGCAGCATGGCGTTGGTCGTGCTGATGAACAGCACGGCGGTCGCGCCGACGAGCACGAGCAGCACCATGCCGACCACGTAGCCGGGCGCCGCGGCGAGCACGACGGTCACGCCGCCGAAGGCGAAGGTGCTGGAGGCGAGCAGGCGACGCGAGGGATGCGCCCTGCTCGCCATGAACAGGGCGCCGGCGAGCGCCCCCACGCCCATGGCGGCGGAGAGGGCGCCGTAGGCTCCGCCGCCGCGGCCGTACACGTCTCTGGTGAGCAGCGGCAGGACGACCGAGTAGTTGTAGGCAAGGGTGCTGACCACCGCCATCATCAGGAGCGGCACGCGCAGGGAGGGGGTGCTCCACGCGTACCTGAGACCTGCTCGCACCTGCCCCGGGCGGCGCGGCACGGGCCTGGCCTGCACCAGGTCGGCCCGGCGCATCGCCGCGAGCGCGGCGATCACCACGAGGAAGGAGGCGGCATTGAGGAAGAAACACGGCGCGACGCCCACCCCGGCGATGAGGAGGCCGCCGACCGCCGGCCCCGCGATGCGCGACGCGTTGATGATGACGGCGTTGAGGCCCACGGCGTTCGCAAGGTCGTCCGGCCCCACCATCTCGTAGACGAAGCTCTGCCGCGACGGCATGTCCATGGCGAGGGCGGTGCCGGTGAGTGCGGCCAGCACCCAGACCATCCACACCGAGACGACATCGGTCACGGTCAGCACTCCGAGGACGAGAGCGAGCGCGGCGGCGATCGACTGCGTCACCATCAGAAGCCTGCGCTTGTCGACTCGGTCCGCGAGGGCTCCCGCCCAGGCGCCGAACACGAGGACGGGTCCGAACTGCAGGCCGACGGTGATGCCCAGATCGATGCCGCTCCCGGTGAGCTCAAGCACCAGCCAGCTCTGAGCCACCGACTGCATCCAGGTGCCGCTCATCGACACCACCTGGCTCAGGAAGTAGAGACGGTAGTTGTGGTTGCGCAGCGACCGGAAGGTACGGTCGATCAGGCCGGGCGCCGGCCCGGTCTCAGCCCTCGCAGCGGACGAGTCGCTCATGCCCGCGACTCGCAGACCCGCACACTCACCCGCGCCGCAGGTACACGCTGCCGGCGCGGGTGATCACCCTGACGTCCGCGCCGGATGCCTCGGCCGCCTTGCGCAGACCGAGCGAGAGCGCTTGCGACTTGCGGCCCGGCATCTCGACGAGCACGGATCCGAGGCCGGAGGCGGCGAACTCGGCGACGGCCTCGGCGTAGACCCCGGCTCCGCGGCCGCGCCGTGGCGGCACCTCGGCGGGCACGAGCTTGTACGGCTTCGCGGTGCGGGGCATGGGCGGCACCTCCAGTCGGCAGCTTCCCGGCGCCGCGCGAGCGCACGGCGTGCTTCCGAGTCTACGCCACCCGCGATGCGGGAACAGCGTCGCTGGGATCGCTCCGGGCGGACGGAGGAGCCTCGCGCCGGCGCAGACCGGCCGTCGCGACCTTGACGCGGCGGCGCCACCGGCGAACGATGAGACAGTGAATGCGAGTCCGGCGGCGGCGCAGCCGCTCCGCCGGTGCGAGAGCCCGGAGGGAGACGCCATGAAGAAGCTCATCAACCGGCCGGAGGACGTGGTGCGCGAGGCGCTCGCCGGCGTCGCGCTGGCCCACGCCGACCTGGTCAAGGTCCATACCGGCCCGGACTACATCGTGCGCGCCGACGCGCCGGTCCGGGGCAAGGTGGGGATCGTCTCGGGCGGTGGCTCCGGCCACGAGCCGATGCACGGGGGCTTCGTAGGCTCCGGCATGCTGGACGCCGCCTGCCCGGGAGAGGTGTTCACGTCACCGACGCCCGACCCCATCCTCGCGGCGACGAAAGCCGTGGACGGCGGCGCGGGAGTGCTGCACATCGTCAAGAACTACACCGGCGACGTCATGAACTTCGAGATGGCTGCGGAGCTGGCCGAAGCAGAGGGCATCGCCGTCGACGCGGTCGTCATCGACGACGACGTCGCCGTCCGCGACAGTCTGTACACGGCCGGGCGGCGCGGCGTCGGCGCCACCGTCCTCGCGGAGAAGATCTGCGGGGCGGCGGCGGAGCAGCGACGGCCGCTCGACGAGGTGGCCGGCCTCTGCCGGCGGGTCAACGCCCAGGCGCGGAGCATGGGCGTCGCGCTCACATCGTGCACGACGCCCATGGCCGGCAAGCCCACGTTCGACCTCGGCACCGACGAGATCGAGGTCGGTGTCGGGATCCACGGCGAGCCGGGCAGGGAGCGGCGGCCGCTGGCCACCGCGCACAACGTCGTGGAGACGCTGGCGTCGGCGATCGTGGAGGACCTGTCCTTCTCCGCCGGCGACTCCGTCCTGGCCTTCGTGAACGGCCTCGGCGGCACCCCGCTCATGGAACTGTACATCGTCTACAACGAGCTTCACGCGTTTCTGGAGAGCCGCGGCGTCACCATCACCCGCGATCTCGTCGGGTCCTACATGACCTCGCTCGACATGGCCGGCTGTTCGGTCACCCTGCTGCGCCTCGACGACGAACTGACGGGCCTGTGGGACGCACCGGTGCGCACGCCTGCCCTGCGGTGGGGCGTATGAGCGGCACGATCACGCACGCCAGCACCGTCGCCTGGCTGCGGGCGTTCGCCGAGGTGGCGGCTGAGAGGCGCGACGAGCTCACCGAGCTGGACGCGGCCATCGGCGACGCCGATCACGGCGTCAACATGGATCGCGGGATGCAGGCGGTGGTCGCCGGGCTGGACGATCCCGGCGAGGCGGATGGTGCCACACCCCCCAGCATCGGTACTCTGCTCAAGGCGGTCGGCATGACTCTCGTCTCGACCGTCGGCGGCGCGGCGGGACCGCTGTACGGCACGCTTTTCCTGCGCATGGCCGGCGCCGCCGGCGACCGCACGGAGCTCACCCTCCCCGAGTGGGCCGCCGCACTGGATGCGGGTGTCGCCGGAGTGCAAGCTCGCGGCAAGGCGGAGCTCGACGACAAGACCATGGTCGACGCGCTGCGGCCGGCGGCGGCGGAGCTGGCCGCCGCCGCCGCCGAGGATGCACCCCTGGCCGACGCGCTGCGACGGTCGGCCGCCGCAGCGCGGAGAGGCATGGAGGCGACCATCCCGCTCGTCGCGCGCAAGGGACGCGCCAGCTATCTGGGCGAGCGCAGCGCCGGGCATCAGGACCCTGGAGCGACGTCGTCGTGGCTGTTGCTGGACGCCGCCGCGCGGACGCTGACCGGTGACGATGACGGGGGAGCGGGCGGCCTGTGATCGGACTGGTCCTCGTCAGCCACAGCGCAAAGCTCGCGAGCGGGGTGGCGGAACTGGCGGCGCAGATGGCCGGCCCCCAGGTCGGGATCGCGATCGCCGGCGGCCTCGACCAGCCGGGACAGCCGCTCGGCACCGACGCGACACTCGTTCGGCGAGCCGTCGAGGAAGTCTGGTCGAACGACGGCGTCCTGGTCCTCATGGACCTGGGCAGCGCCGTCCTCTCGGCGGAGCTGGCGCTCGAGTTGCTCCCGGAGGAGCGCCGGAGCCGCGTGCTGCTCACGGAGGCTCCGCTGGTGGAGGGCGCCGTGGCGGCGGCCGTCGCCGCCGGACTCGGCGATCCACTGGAGCAGGTGGCCGAAGCGGCTCGGGGGGGCCTGTCGGCGAAGACGGCCCACCTGGCGACGGAGCCGCCGCCGGCCGCACCGACGGCGACTGCCGCCGTGTCCGCCGACCGGACACCCGGCGCTCCGGGTCCCGATGCGGACGCCGCGGGACCGGCGCCACATCTTCGACTGACCGTGAACAATCGCCTCGGCCTGCATGCGCGCCCGGCCGCGCTGGTCGTGCGGACCGCGGCCGGGTTCGACGCCGACGTGACCATCGAGAAGGCCGGCTCCGGCCGGGACCCGGTGAGCGCCCGCAGCCTGAACGCCGTAGGCACGCTCGGCGTCCGCCGCGGCGACGAGATCGTCGTGCGGGCCTCCGGACCACAGGCCGAGGAGGCGTTGGCCGCCATCCGGCGTCTGGCGGACGGTGGCTTCGGTGAGGCGCAGGATGCCGCTGTGCCGGGCGTGGCGCCCGGCGAGGCGGCATCCTCCGCTCGGGAACCGGCGGCCGTGGCACCGCCCACGGCGCCTCCGCCGCCCGGCGCCGTGCTGCGAGGCTTGTCCGCCTCGCCGGGCGTCGCGATCGGGCCGGCGCGCCGGCTCACACCGTCGCCGCCCCGCGTCCCGGATGCGCCGCCGGGGGACCCCGAGACCGAGTGGCGCACCCTCGAGCACGCCCTCGCCGCGGCCGCCGCCGATGTGCGACGGTCGCGCGCCTCGGTCGCCGGCCGCGCCGGCGGGCCCGACGCGGCCATCTTCGATGCCCACCTCCTCTTCCTCGAGGACGAGGCCCTGCTGGCGCCGGCCCGCGAGCAAGTCCGCCGGCACGGCGTCCCGGCCGCCCGCGCCTGGGCCGACGCCGTCGCGGCGGCCGCGATCGGCTGGGACGCGCTGGACGACCCGTACCAGCGCGCTCGCGCCGCCGACCTGCGTGCCGTCGGTGATCAGGTGCTGGGCCACCTGCTGGGCGAGAAGCCGGGACTCGATGCGACGAGCGAGGCCATCGTCGTGGCGCCCGATCTCACGCCGGCGCAGACGGCCGCCCTCGACCCGAAGACGGTCCGCGGCATCGCCTGTGCGTTCGGTGGACCCACCGCTCACAGCGCCATCCTCGCCCGGTCGCTCGGCATCCCCGCCGTGGTGGGCGCCGGCACGGGGCTGCTGGCCGTCGAGGACGGTACGCCTCTCGTGCTCGACGGTGAGGCCGGCACAGTGACCGTGGATCCGCCGCCCGGCGCCGTCGCGACGGCGAGGGAGCGGCGGGCGGCGTGGGCGGCCGGCCTGGCCGAAGCGGCCGTCAAGGCCTGCCTGCCCGCCGTGTCGCGCGACGGCGTGGACGTGTTCGTGGCGGCGAACATCGCCGGGCCACAGGACGTCCCGGCGGCTCTCGCCGCCGGCGCCGACGGCGTCGGGCTGCTGCGGACCGAGTTCCTCTTCGTCGACGCCGACCACCTGCCGGGCGAGGACGAACAGGAGCGCGCCTACCGCGAGACGGCCGAGGCGCTCGGGGGCCGCCCCCTGACCATCCGCACGCTCGACGCCGGCGCGGACAAGCCGCTCCCGTACCTCCCGCTGCCCCGGGAGCGGAACCCCTTTCTCGGTGTCAGGGGCCTGCGTCTCGGTCTGAGCCACCCGGAACTCCTGACCGGCCAGCTCCGGGCGATCCTCCGCGTCGCCGCCGATCACCCCGTCCGGATCCTGTTCCCCATGGTCGCCACCGTGGAAGAGGTCCGGCTGGCCGGCGCACTGCTGGAGGAGGCGCGAGCTTCGCTCGCGGCGGACGGCATCCCTGCGCCGGACCACCTCGAGGTCGGAGTCATGATCGAGGTGCCGGCGGCGGCCCTCACCGCTGAGTCGCTCGCGCCCCACGTCGACTTCTTCTCGATCGGGACGAACGACCTGACCCAGTACACACTCGCGGCGGAGCGCGGCAACGCCGATGTGGCATCGCTCGCCGACCCCCTGCACCCGGCCGTGATCCGGCTCATCGAGCGCACGGCCCGTGCTGCGTTCCGTGCCGGCAGGCAGGTCGCCGTCTGCGGCGAGGTCGCCGGCGACCCGGTGGCGATCCCTCTCCTGCTCGGCCTCGGCATCGGCGAGCTCTCGATGGCGCCCGCCCGGATCGCGGCGGCCAAGCAGGCCGTCCGCGCCACCGTCGTCGACTCGGCTCGCCGGCTCGCCGAGAGCGCGCTCGACGCAGGATCCGCCGCCGCCGTGCGGCGGCTCTGCGGCGGCGCAGCGGACGAGCCGCCCGGCGGCGCCGGACAGGCGGGTCCTACAGCCCCGTCTCCGCCGCCAGCCGTCCCGACTTGACGGCCTTCGTGAACGCTTCGTAGTCGCGCTCGTTCTGGTCCGCGTACGCGACCGAGAAGCCGGCGATCGCCCGGTCGAAGGCGTCGCCCTTGCCCAGATACGCCGCGATCGCGACCCTGTCGCCCAGACGCGCGTGCGCCCTGGCCAAGGTCGCCCCGCACAGCCGCGCATACAGGGTCAGCCCCGGCGCACGCATCGACTCGACCTCTACGCTGCCCTTCCAGTCGTGCAGCTGGCGCACGTAGAAGTCGTGCATCCGCCCGTCCAGGGCCTTGAACCGCAGCCAGCCGAGAAAGACGTCGCTGGCCGCCTGCATGAGACGCTGGCCCTCTACCACGCGCTGGCCGTGGTTGCGGTATTCGCTCCGGCCGACGAAACGCTCGAGCACCGACGCCTGCGCTTCCTTCGCCTGCAGGAAGAGCGGAGCCTGCCTCTGACGCCCGGCCATGAGGAGGATCCATGCCCGCGTCCCCACGCTGCCGACGCCCACGACCTTGCGCGCCGTGTCGACGTAGCGGAACTCCTCGAGCGGGTGGTGCCGCTGCGCCAGCGTATGCCGGTACGACCGGACCAGCCCACGCATCCACTTCTCCATGTCGCGACGGGTCGCCCCCTCGGGGAGAAGCCCCTCCAGGGGGACGACCAGCGGCGGATCCGCGACGATGCGGAGCTGCCCGTCGACCTCGGTGGCCAGGCGTGAGAGCGAACGCGCGTGGACGCGCTTCCTGGCCTTGGCCAGGTCCCGCTCCGCGGCCCGCGCCTCCCGCATGCCGATGCGTCCCTCGCGCAGCTCCCGGCCGACCCAGGCCGTGATGTCCTCGGCGGTCAGGTGCGCGTACCAGGCGTCCAGCGCGCCCATCTCGGCGGCCCGGCGCATGGCGTCTCGATACTCGCGCACGCCCGCCTCCACGACGTCCCGTCGCCCGGACGGGGAGAAGCCGAGGTGACGTCCGGCGATCTCGAAGCTCGCGGCAAGGCGCTTGACGTCCCACTCCCACGGGCCGGGGAGCGTCTCATCGAAGTCGTTGATGTCGAACAGCATCTGACGCTCCGGCGACGCGAAGACGCCGAAGTTCGAGAGGTGTGCGTCGCCACAGAGCTGCACCTCGAAGCCGGAGTCCGGGCTGCCCGCCAGGTCGGACGCCATGATCAGGGCGGCGCCCCGGTAGAAGGTGAACGGAGAGACCAGCATCCGCCCGTGGCGGATGGGGACGAGCTCCGGGACCCGGCCCTGCGCCTGCTCCTCGAGCAGCGCGACGGGGTCCGGCCGGTCCAGAGCGGGAGCCCAGCCCGCGTGACCCGACCGGGGCACGGTCTGCCGCGCGGCCTTGCCCCTGGCCGCCCACTCCTCCGGACTGAGGTATCCGGATTCCCGGCGGGCCGGGGTGGATCGGCGCGACCGGTTCGCAGGGCTGCGCCGGGCCCGCGTCGTCCTGCCGGGCGCCGACCGGCTCGCGCTCTTCGCCGGCCCGGCGGCGCCGCCGCCCTTCGCCGGCGTCCCGGCACGCGCGCCCCTGCCGTCTCCGATCGTGTCCATCATCGCCTCCTCGTTGAACCCGAATCAGGACTCTATCGCCGTGCGCGCGACATGACGAGGGATCCGGCAGTCTCAACCGCAGGGTACCCACACCCGGGCTCTGAGCGATGTCTGCGTTGCGCTACGGGCCGCCGCGGACGTCCGGGATCGTCGCCCCTCACCGGTCGAACCGCCTCTTCGACACAAGTCTCAACGTCTACTTAAACCTGAGACCTACGTCCGAAGGAGCGCCTTCTCCACCGGACTTGCCGCACGACGCCGTTGATGCGAGTCTTGCGGCGACGCAGCGCGGACGACGGGCGGCCGCGCGCACCAGACCCATCACCCGAAGGCTGGAGAGATCATGGCGATCCTGCTTGACTCAGCGTCCGTGGACGACGCGGCGGCGGCGGCGCGGCTCGGCTTCGTCCGCGGCATCACCACGAACCCCGCCCTGATGGCGCGAGAGACGAGGGAACCGCTCGCGCACCTCGAGCGTTTGCTCGAGGCCTTCCCGACCGGCCCGGTCTGCTATCAACCCACGCTCAGCACTCCCGAGGTCATGGACGACGAGGCGCGAGCCGCCGCCGCCCTCGCGCCCGACCGGGTCGTCGCCAAGCTGCCGGCGACCCTGGACGCCATCACGCTGGCGGCCGCCTTACGGGCCGACGGCATCCGCTGCGCCCTCACCGCGGTCTACTCTCCGGCTCAGGCGATGCTCGCACACGAGGCCGGCTGCGACTGGGTCATCCCGTACGTCGACCGGGCGGCGCGGCACTCCGCCGGCGCCGTCGTCATCGAGCTGGCGGAGATGCTCGAGCAGCTCGACAGCCCGACCCGCATCCTCGCCGCCAGCCTCAAGACGGCGCCGCAGGTCGTGGAGGCCGTCCTCGACGGCTCACACGACGTCACGGCGCCGCTCGACGTCATCCGCGGCCTGCCCGCGCACCCGCTCACGGAGTCGGCCGTGCGCGAGTTCGCCGCGCACTGGACTTCGTAGCCGCGCCTTACACACGGGCCGCTTCGCCGCACACTCCAGCGGCACGCCTCCCGCTCTCGGTGACCCGCCACCACGACGGGCCGGCCCGGAGCAGTCCCGACGTCCCGTCCGTCGCGGAGTCGCGGAGGTCGCACGATCTCGAGCCGCAGAGACCGCAGGCGCCGGAGCATCCAAGGCTCAGCCCGGCCGCGTCGCGCTCCAGGTACCCCATGCGCTCGCAGTGCTCGAACGCCAGCCGCAGCATGCCGGCGTCGGTGCCGAGCTCATCGGCGAGGTCGCCCATGGTGTGCGGGCGCCCGTCGGAGAGCGCCCGAAGCAGATCGGTGAACATGTGTCGCACCTCGTTGTGAGTCGTGACCACCGGGGCCGGCACGAGAGCCCGGCCCCGGCGGTCGAGAGACGGGGCCAGGCTCCGCAGAGCCCGGCCCGTCCTGGTCAGGAGCCGGCGGGCTCGGCCTCGATCAGTCCCAGCGGCCCCGCGGCGCGCAGGCGCACCTGTCGTCCGAGGATCCAGAACATCACCACCATGGCCGCGATCAGCGCCACGGCCACACCGACCCACAGGGCGCTGCCGCCGAGGGTGAACTGGTAGAAGAGCGTCGCGACGGACCAGGCGACCACCAGCAGGTAGAGCGCCGAGACCAGGCTGTAGCGCACCCCGATCTCCCTCGCCATGGCCCCGAACGCCGCCACGCACGGCGGATACAGCAGGATGAACAACAGGTAGGCGTAGGCCTGCCAGGCGCCCAGGGAGAACCCCGCCTGCATCCCCGCGTACACGCTCGAGCCGGCGCCGACCTCTTCGGCGACCTCCTCCTGCGACCCGCCGAGATAACCGACGCCGAGCGGGTCGACCAGTGTCGCCGGCACGCCGGCCAGCGCCTCGGGCACCGAGACGAAGGCCTCACCGATGCCGCCCCAGAAGCTGAACGACTCCTCCGCCGCGCCCTCTTCGGCGGCCGCCGCGGCGCCCTCCTGCCCGTAGAGGGAGTTGAGCGTGCCGACCACGGCCTCCTTGGCGAAGATGCCGGTGAAGATGCCCACGGTGGCCGGCCAGTTGTCCTCCTCGACGCCCATGGGCGTGAACACGGGGGTGATGGTCTTGCCGATGTTCGAGAGCACCGACTTGTCCGTGTCCTCGTTGCCGAACGTGCCGTCGGTGCCGACCGAGTTGAGCACGGCCAGCACGGCGACGATCGGGATGATGAACATGGCGGCGCGGGTCATGAAGACCGAGAGCCGCCGCCATGAGGTGCGCAGGACACCGCCGACGCGCGGGGCATGGTACGGCGGCAGCTCCATGACGAAGTAGGTGGCCTCGCCCTTGAACAGCGTGCTCTTCAGCAGCAGGCCGGTGAGGATCGCCACCGCTATGCCGGCCACGTAGAGCGAGAAGGTCATCGCCCCGGACGCCGCACCGAAGAAGGCGGCGCCGAACAGCGCGTACACCGGCAGCCGGGCGCCGCACGACATGAGCGGGTTCATGAAGACCGTGAGGTAGCGGTCGCGCCGGTTCTCCAGCGTGCGCGTGGCCATGATCGCCGGGACGTTGCAGCCGAACCCGACCAGCATGGGCACGAACGACTTGCCGGGCAGCCCGACCCAGCGCATGAAACGATCCATGACGAACGCCGCGCGCGCCATGTAGCCGGAGTCTTCGAGCAGCGAAAGGCCCAGGAACATGGCGAAGATGATGGGGATGAAGGTGGCGACGGTCTGGATGCCGGCGCCGACGCCGCCGGCGAGGATGGTGACCAACCACTCGGGACTGCCCACGGATTCCAGGAGGCTGCCCAGACCGTCCACGAAGATCGTGCCGGCGGCGATGTCGAAGAAGTCGATGAAGGCGCCGCCGACGTTGATCGTGAACCAGAAGAGCAGGTACATGACGCCGAGGAAGATGGGGATGCCGAGATACCGGTTGAGCAGGACCTTGTCGGCCTTGTCGCTGGCGGTCTCCCGGGCAGGCGGCCGCTTGAGGCTCTCGGCGGCGGCGGCCTCGATGAACGCGTAGCGAGCCTCGGCGAGCGCGATGTCGGCCGACTCGTCGAGCTTCTCCTCCAGCACGGCGGTGTCGCGCTCGATCTCGGCGGCGCTCATGGCGCCCGAGCTGACCACCGTGTCGATCGCCCAGCCGTCGCGCTCGAGCAGCTTGAGCGCCAGCCAGCGGCCGTTGGTGCCGAGCCCGGCGGCGACGTCGCCGAGACGCTCCGCCCAGTCGGACGCCAGTCGCTCCACCGCCGGAGACTGCTGGACTCGCACCTCCGGCGCCGTCTGCTGGCGCCATGCGCGCGCCACGGCGTGGAGCGCGTGGCGCGCCTCGCGCCGGTTCGTCGCCGCCAGCGGCACGACCGGGCAACCGAGCCTCTCGCTGAGTGCGTCGACGTCGATGGCGATGCCCTTGGCCTCCGCGAGGTCCATCATGTTGAGGACCACGACCATGGGAACGCCCATGTCCAGCAGCTGGGTCGTGAGGAAGAGGTTCCGCTCCAGGTTCGTGGCGTCGACGATGTCGATCACGAGCCCCGGTTCGCCGCTGAGGATGTAGTCCCGCGCCACCCGCTCGTCCTCGGAACCGGCCAGGAGCGCGTAGATGCCGGGCAGGTCGACGAGGCCGACCTTGCCGCTCTCCAGCTTGACGTGCCCCTCCTTGCGCTCCACCGTGACGCCCGGCCAGTTGCCGACCCGCTGGTCGGTGCCGGTGAGGGCGTTGAAGAGCGTCGTCTTGCCGCAGTTGGGATTGCCGACGAGGGCGATCGTGCGTGCTTTGCTCATCGTGTCCCCTCCACGAGCAGCGCGTCGGCCTCGGCCTTGCGCAGCGAGAGGGCGTACCCGCGTACTTCCACCTTGACCGGGTCGCCCAGCGGGGCGACTCTGATCATCTTCAGGATGCTCCCTTTGGTCAGACCCATGGCAAGCAGCTTGCCGCGGTAGGCGGCGTCCGACCGCCCGTAGCCCACCACGACGGCGCTCTCGCCGGTCTGCAGGTCTCTCAGCTTCACCGTACCTTCCTTTCATGGTCTGTCTCCGGCCGCCGCTCGCGGACCGCGATCATCTTCGAACTGCGCCAGTCGAGGACGCATCTGCTCCCCGGGAGCGCGATCAGCTGAGGCTGCTTCGCACCTCCGCTCATCACGGTGACCGACACTCCCGGCATGATGCCCATGGCCAGGATCCGGCCGCGGAACGACTCGTCGCCGCGGATCCCGGTGACCGTGACGGTGGATCCGGCGGGGACCCCGCAGAGACTCCCCTCGCCCGTCTCCGCGACCGACCCGCTCTGCAGGCGACCGTGGCAGCCCCGTCCGCGTCCCTTCCCGCGGCCTTGCCCCCTCCCGCACCCACCTGCGGGATCACGACGGCCCCACCGGTACCGGTGACGACGGCCGCCGACTTCATCGGCACCAAAGCTGTTAGGTTCGCCTAACTCTGCGGTCATGGGTCATTCCGTTCCTGGAGATGAGTCAGTCAGGAGGCAGGATCGTGGCGAGGTGGCGCCACGGCGGCGACGGTCCCGTCCGCGGCCCGGAGCCCGAAACCCGCGTCCGGCGACCAGGTGACGCCGCCGTGCGGGCTGTCGGCGACGAAGTCGATGAACTCCAGCAGGCGGTCCATGACGTCCGGCGGGACCGCGTGCTCCAGAGCGCACGCCACGCTGTCGGCCTCGCCGACGTCGATGCGAAGGATCTCGGTGAAGAAGCGACGCAGTCCGTCGTGCCGGCGGACGACATCGCGTGCAAGACGACGCCCGCGAGGCGTGAGCGTCACGAGATCGTACGGCCGGTAGTTGACCAGGCCGCGGGCGGACAGATTCTGCAGCGCCGCCGTCACCGACGGCGGCGAGACCGAGAGGCGGCGCGCGATGTCTTTGGGGCGCGCCGCCTGCTTCTCGCTCTCGATGCGCACGATCGCCTCGAGGTAATCCTCGAGACTCTCACTGAGATGCGCGGCCCAAGCCGCGGCTGCTCTGTCCTGTGGAGTGCTCACAAATGTTCGCCCTCACTAACTTCCTGCCAAGCATAACGGCGCCGCGACTCGGCGTCAAGACTGCGCGGTCCCCCACCACGACCCTTCCGTCCGCCGGGTGATCGACGAACGCTGCGGCCGAACGTAGAGTGCGGGAGTCGGGTAGCACGTTCTGTGCGGGCGCAGCACTTCATCCGGACGGGATCCGGGAGCCGGCGAAGCCGGATCCGTGGAGGCACAGCGGATGCCGAAAGTGACCGTGAGCGGACGCGGCGATCGAGGCAGAATGATCGTGCCCCGCTGACCGGAGTGCGGGATGACGACGGACGGGAGGCAGGTGCGATGACGGAGGAGATGCGGCTGCGATCGGTGGGGACCGTGCGGACCCCGAAGAGCAAGGAGGGGCTGTCGCTGATCGAGATCGCCCCCGACCTGGACGGCATCCTCGACGGTATCGAGGAGTTCTCCCACCTCCAGGTCCTCTTCTGGGCTCACCTCCGTACGCCCCAGAGTCCTCCCAAGACCAGGACCCACCCCTTCGGCAGCGAGGACCTGCCCCTGACCGGCATCTTCGCCACGCGGAGCCCGGCGCGCCCCAACCCCGTCCTGTGCACGGTCGTCCGCCTGGTCGCGCGCGACGGCAACACGCTGACGGTGGCCGGGCTCGACGCTCTGGAAGGCAGCCCGGTGATCGACATCAAGCCGTCGACCCGCGGCGACCATCCGGCCGAGGGCATCCGTGTCGCCCCGTGGCTCGACCGGAGCTACCGCGGTCGCGGCGGGGCGCCGGATGAACCATGAGGCGCGCGATGGTACCGTGACGTTCGCAGAGTCACCCGGTGGACCTACTCGCGGAGGGCAGGTGAGACGAGAATGAGCCGAGTCGCGCGGGCCCGTGTGCTCGTCATCCTGACCAGCCTGGCCCTCGCCCTCCTGCTCATCGTCGCGAGCGGCGCGGCGGCGAGTGTCAGGTCGAAGATCACCGCCGCCCTCGAACGTCACGGAATGGCCGGTTCCGGCACGTCGCTCGTGGTCTACGACCTCACTGAGCGGCGAGAGCTCTGCTCTCTGCGCGGGGACGTGCTCCGCCTCCCCGCCTCCAACGAGAAGCTGCTGACCTCGGCGGCCGCGCTCGGTACCTGGACGGCCGCGCATCGCTTCTCGACCCAGCTCTTCCTGGACACCCCCGGGCCGGACGACGATGGCGTCCTGCGCGGCAACGTGTACCTGCGAGGGCTGGGCGACCCCAGCCTCTCCACGACGGCGTACCAGAAGGGCAGCCTCGGCCTGCGCACCTCCAACGTGCGCGACTTCGTGACACGGCTACGTACCCTCGGCGTCTCGAGGATCACCGGCCGCATCGTCGCCGACGACGGCTACTTCGACCGCTCGCGCACGGTCGCCGCGTGGCGGCCCAGCGTCCTGGGCTACTGCGGACCGCTCTCCGCCCTCACCCTCAACGAGGGGTTCGGCCCCGGCGGCGGCTACGTCAAGGATCCGGCCCTGACGACGGCGCGCAAGCTCACGACGCTGCTGCGCGGCGCCGGAGTGAAGCTGCCGCACGCCGCCGCCCGAGGCGTGGCGCCCTCGACCGCGACGCTCGTGTACACGGAACGGTCGACGACGCTCGGCCGCATCCTCGCGGCGATGAACAAACCGAGCGACAACTACCTCGCCGAGGAGCTGCTCAAGGGGCTCGGGGCGAGCGCCGGCGGCGCACTCACGGCCACCGGCGGCGCCGGCACGACGGCCGCCGGCGCCGATGCCGTCAAGCGGTTCCTGCAGAGCATCGGCATCACCGGCGGATTCCGCATCCGCGACGGCTCCGGCCTCAGCTACCAGAACAAGCTGAGCGCCCATGCCGTCATCGATCTCCTCCGCGCCATGGCCGCGCGGGCCGATTTCGCGGTGTTCCGGAGCTCACTGGCGGTCGCCGGCGTCGACGGGACGCTCAGGCACAGGCTCCGAGGGACGCGCGCGGCAGGCAACGTCCATGCCAAGACCGGCACCCTGGCCGCGGCCAGCACACTCTCGGGCTACGTGACGAGCGCCAACCGCCACACGCTCGCTTTCTCGATCCTCATGAACGGCAGCGGCCTGCCGGTGACACAGGCGCACGCGGCTCAGGACGCGGTCGCGGTCATCCTGGCCGGGTCGAGGCCCTGAGAGAGGCCTCCGCCCCGGTCAGCGCAGCTCGCGCTCGGTGACCACCTCGCGCTTCAGCACCGACACGAGCCGCTGGAGCGCCGCGAAGACGTTGTCGCGGATATCCCCGGCGACCAGGACCTTCATGATGTCGTCGCCGACCGCGAGCGTGCCCTCGTTCACCCAGGCGCGCACCGCGACGACTCCCGCCCAGGTCCCCGCTTCGGCCAGCGCCTCATCCAGCCGTGCCCGGTCGGCGCGCAACTCCATGCCGGTGACCGGCTCGCCGGACCGTGACGTACCGCGCACGATGCCCTGGTGGACCAGCAGCATGCCGACACCGTCGGCCTCCGGCAGCGCCTTGACTTCGTCGACCCAGGCGCTCACATCCGGCGCGTCCACGTCTAGACCTGGTTGTAGAAGCGCCTCGCGCGCCCGAAGCCGGCGGTCGCGCTCGAGAGCCCGACCCCGCTCGGCGCGAGCAGTACGACGTGCTCGCCCACGAACTCGAGCTCGCCGTCAAGCGCGTACGTGAGGCCGCTGCAGAAGTCGATCAGACGCGTGCGCAGGTCGGCGCCGCAACCCTGCAGATCGACGACGACGGGGGCGCCGGCGCGCAGACCCGCGGCGATCCGCTGCGCGTCGTCGTACTCCGTCGGCGCGACGAGAGAGAACTCGATGCGGCGCGGGCGCACGAGAGCCAGCGGCCGCGACGGATCGTCGAACTGAGCGGATCCCGCCGGGTCCCCGGACTCCTCGTCGTCGTACTCGTCGTACTCGTCGTAGTAGTCGTCGAGACCGCTGAACTGCTCGACCGCAGCTCGGAACGATTGCGCTAGACCCATGGACCCTCCGGCCTCCCGTCGCACCGGGGCACGCCTGTCGATCGCGACTCGGGAGGACTCGCCCGAACAGCGGAAGCGTGCCCGGTTACCTAGTTCGCCATCGTACCACCCGGCGCCTGCATGGCGGGGGCGTGGTCCGGAACATCAGGCCGCGCGAGTCTCCCGCCGGCGTTGAGAGCACCGGCTTCCCCGGCGATCCGACAGGCGGCGCCGCGCAGAAGGGCCGCTCTCAGCCCGCAGCCGACCGCCGCTGCGCCTCGCGCCAGTGACGGCGGCAGGTCGGGACCAGTTGCCACTCGCCCGACTTCGCCTGCACCGGCAGCCAGATCACTTCGGGATCGCCTTCGTCGGGGAGCGGCATCCCACAGTCGTAGCAATGCTGCCGCTCGTGCTCGTCGCCGTCACTGAAGAACGGGAACAGTGGCTCCTCCACGGCTCCTCCTTCGGGTGAGGCCCGGCAAGGCCGGACTGGCCTGACAGCTTTCACTGTAGGCCGGTCGGCCCATCCTGACAACGTAGGCGCGAGGCGTCCGCCGCCGGCGCGACAACGGTGAACGGCGTGATCCCATCGGAGGAAACGACCTGCCGCTCACCTGCGTACGCCCGGGCGAAAGGATGCGGAGATCGTCGCCGGCCCACGCGCCGGTCACGCCGGGAAGGCCGCAAGCAGGACGGACGGAAGATCCTCGCGCGTGGAATCGTCGACCAGCAGCGTCTCGACGGGCCGGCCCGCGAGGCGCGCTTCCGCCTCGTGGATCACGCGCGGATTGACCACGAGCAGCGCCAGCCGGTGGCGACCGGCGAGGACCACGTCGAGCGCGTCGGTCCACCCGCCGCCGTCGAGCAACTCGAGCGGGCCGATCTGGTCGACGACGAGCAGATCGCAGCCGGCCACGGCGGCGGCGTCCAGCGCGCGCCGGCCGAACTCGACGCCCTCCGGCTCGAACACCCAGTGGGAGGCGAAGGATCCGGGCGGCACCTCCCGCGGCGAGGCCTCCGGACGGGCCGAAGAGCCCTCACGCGCGGCGTCCACGGAAAGCCCGTGGCCCTCACCTGGAGCAGTCGCCAGCAGGCGGCGTTCGTCCGAGCGGAGATCCCGAACGACCTGTCGCATGATCCCGCCCCCCGCCACCCCGCTCTCCGTGGGGCCGTCCTCCGTGAGGACTCCGGCCACGGTCAGCCCGCGGAGACGGGCGGCTTCCGCGACCGCCCGGCAGACAGTGGTCTTGCCGGCCCGCGACGGCCCGGTGAGGATGAAGACGCGGGCGCCGGCCTCGGGCTTCCTCATGCGCCTCGTCGCTCCGGCCCCATGCTGCCTCGCGCCAGAGACGCGGCGCATGTGACGGCCGGAGGATCGACCACCGCAGAACCGAGGACCTGCCGACACTCCGCGCCGGTGCCGGCGACCGGGCAGGCGCGCCCGGAGCCGGCGACGACCCGGTAGCGACGCAGGAGCCTCAGGACCTGCCAGGAGATGATGCCGCCGACGGCGCCGGAGAGCGCCGCAGTGGTGAGCGTGAGGGCGAGCGGGATCGGCGGCAGCCTGAAGAAGATGAGGTTGACCATGAGCGTGCCGGTGACGTTGGCGACGATGCCGGCGAGAAAGCAGCACCGCAGACAACAGGCGCTGTGACCGATCAGCAGCAGGGTGAGATCGATCGCGATGCCCGGGGCTGTGTAGCTGACCAGCGACATCGCTCCGTGCGACCCGACCGTCCCCGTGAGCATGACGACCAGCGCCTGCACCAGGGCGATGAGGGTCGCCGTCCCGGGCTTGCGGACAAGACCCGCCCCGACCACGAGCCACATCATGTACAGCCCTCCGGCGAGGGCGCCGGCGGGGATGAAGAGGGGTGCGGCGACGAGGTGCGCGATGGGGACCACGACCGGCTTGATGGAGATGCCAAGCGCGGCGAAGACCGCGATCAGGACGAGATCGCGGGTGGAGAAGGCGCGCAGTGTCCGCGACGCCAGGCCCATCAGAGCACGGTGATCGACACGACGGACCTCACCCAGAACTGGCGGTTGTAGTCCCCGGCGACGGACTGGCCCACGACGAGCTGGAAGGGGTTCGCACCCGTGAGGGCCGCTCCGTCCTGGGAATACGCGATGATCATGGGGAGACTGACTCCCGGTCGCGTCTCGTCGATGTAGCTCGCATCGACTTGCCGCAGCGTGAACGTCGCGCTGTACGCGTCGGCGGCCGTGATCGTCACCCGGCTCGCGCCCTTCGCCAGGCCGGCGCCGTCCAGGATGTCGCTGAGACGGACCCCGACGAAGGAATTGGTGTCTTCATCCGGGTCGTGACCTCTCGAGAAGTAGTCGGCCGTCACCGTGCGCATCTTCTTGAGCTGCGCGACCGTGAGATACGTGGTCGCATCGACCTTGCCGCCGACCGTGACGTGCGCCGCCGACGGCGCGGTGGCGGCGGCGGTCTTCACGGGTTTGGGGGTCGGCGTCGGAGTCGGAGTCTTCGTGGCGGACGGCTTCGAGGACGAGCCCGAGGAGGACGCGCCCGAAACGGTCGATCCCGGCGCCGAGCCCGAAGCGGTCGATCCGGAAGAGGACGACCCGGACCCGGAGACGCCGGACGAGGCCGTCCCGGTCGCGGAGTCGTCGTCCGTCTCGACGGCGGTCTTCTTCGGAGTGGGCGTCGGGGTCGGCGGCACCGGCACGTCGGGAGACGGCGACGCGACGACGGCGACCTCGGTCATCGGCGCCGGAGACGGCGCCACAGAGGGCGCGACCTCGGCCTCCCGCCCCGTCTCCGGTGACGTCGCACCGCCGGCCGATGCCCACACCGCGGCGACCATCCCGGCGATCACGAGGAGACCCACGATCGTCGCGACAAGGCGCGAGCGCGAGAGGATGCGGTCCGGCAGGTCGTTGCTCACGCGAGAACCTCCCCTACCTGACGATGGCGCCGAGAGCCCAAGGGGGACCACCCGTTCGACGGCCGATCACAGCGGGACGGCTCCCTGGGACGAGAAACGTCCACCGGGAGACCCCCCGGCGGACGTGAGAAACCCACCACGGATGCTGTCTCCTTTCCAAGTCCACTCCGAAGATCGGAGCTTCGGGAGGCCGGGACGTTTCCATCCCGACCACGGCCCTCTCGGGCAGGACCTGGCTTCCATGGGCTCCGCCGGTAGGCAGCCAGGTTTGGAGTATCGCGTGTCGCGCCGCCGACTCTAGACCAAACGCCCGCCGGGTTTCAAGCCCCGCCGAGACCCGGCCTCAGTCCCGCCGCTGGTGTCGCGGTCGCGGAGTGGACTACCATGTCCGGCACGGGGGGCCGTGACCCTTCGGCCGATCCCCGCCGGCGCTCGCCACCGACGAGCGTTCTCCGGGAACGAAAGGAAGCCGGTCCGTGAAGAGCAGGAGAACCGTGATCATCGTCGCGGCGGTCGTCGTCGCGCTCGCCGTCGCCATCGTCGTTCTCGCGCGACTGAACCGGTCCGACACCGTCGTCGCGACCGGCTCGATCGCGATCGTCCGGGACGGCGCGACCCTGGGGACGTTCACGGTGGAGCAGGTCCGGGCGCTGCGGTCGGTGGATGCCGAGAAGACGCTCCACTCGTCGAGCCACGCCGACGAGAAGGGCGTTTTCACCGGCGCGCCGCTGCGCGTGGTGCTCGAAGAGGTGAGCCCCGCCCTGCTCGACGACGCGTCGCAGGTCGTCGTGCGCGCGACCGACGGCTACGTCTCGTCGCTCGATGTCGATGAGGTAGCCGGCGGCGACGATGTACTGCTCGTGTACGCGAAAGACGGCGAGAGCCTCGGCGACGCCGACGACGGCGGGACCGGCCCCTTTCGCATCGTCATCGTCTCGGACCCGTTCGGGAACCGCTCCGCGAAGTGGGTGAACGAGATCGAGATCCTCTAGTGGAGCCCGGCGTCGACTCGTCCGCACCTCCGGCGGTGCTCGTCGACGGTCTCTCGTACGCCTACGAGGACGAAAGGTGGATCCTGCATGAGGTCTCGTTCAGCATCGCCGCCGGCGAGACGCTGGTGCTGGCCGGGCTCTCCGGCTGCGGCAAGACCACGCTCTGCCACTGCCTCACGGGGCTCGCCCCGAAGGCCCTCGGGGGCAGTCTGCACGGATCGGTCCGCATCCTGGGCGAGGACATCGCCCCGCTCCCGCTGCCCCGCATCTCCTCCCGGATCGGCTTCGTCTTCCAGGATCCGGACAACCAGATGGTCACAACGACTGCTGAGGACGAGATCGCGTTCGCGCCGGAGAACCTCGGCGTCGAGCCGTCCGAGATCCGCCGCCGCGTCGACCGGGAGCTCGAGCGCTTCGGGACCGCTCACCTCGCCCTGCGCTCCCCGACGACCCTGTCGGGCGGGGAGAAGCACCTCCTGGCGATCGCCGCGGTGCTGGCGCTCGACCCGCCCGTGCTCATCCTGGACGAGCCGCTCGCGCATCTCGACGAGTGGGGGAGGAGCACGGTCCGCGAAGCGATCCTGGAGTTGCGGCGCAACGGGCGCACGCTGATCGTCGTCGAGCACGACCTCACGCTCACGGACTTCGCCGACCGCTATCTCCTGATTGAGGAGGGCCGTGTGGTCTCCGACACGGCGACGCCGCCGCCCGGTCTCGTCGACCCGGCGCCGGGAGGTAGCGGCGGCGAGAGCGGCGGCGAGGAAGCCCTGTGATCGCCGTCGAGGACGTCTCCTTTGCGTACGGGCGCACGGAGGCGCCGGTGCTGGACGGCTTCTCCGCCTCCTTCGCAGCCGGCGCCGTGACCGCGGTCA
>Ga0172370_10002043_pt1 | contig 29670 bp, 16 predicted proteins | sample LakKiv5m_FD_114538 | JGI IMG/M metagenome (GOLD analysis project Ga0172370, IMG submission 114538) | Freshwater microbial communities from Kabuno Bay, South-Kivu, Congo - kab_022012_11.5m | ecosystem: Environmental > Aquatic > Freshwater > Lake | place: Democratic Republic of the Congo...
CCTTGGAAACCATGAAAAAACGGACAAACTGGGGAGACCTGCTCACACCCGCATCGGTGGAACCGGTCCCCCAGGACAAGAAAGACGCCCTGTTCCGGGCGCCGGACTGGTAGGATGGTATGGAGATGCACAGCATGAGCAGGATGGGGCGCCATCGTTGGACAGGGATCCTGGCCGGGGCGACAGGGGTATTGATGATGCTGCCCTGGCTTTCAGGGTGTAAGGACGAGGAAAACAAGTATGTGGCCCCACCACCCCCCAAGGTTACGGTGAGTCATCCCCTGGTCCAGCCCCTCACCGAATACCTGGAGATGACCGGCAATACCCAGGCCATTGCGACCGTGCAACTGACGGCCCGGGTCGAGGGGTATCTCACCCACATCGGATTCAAGGATGGGGATGTGGTCAAAAAGGATACCACCCTTTTTGTGATCGAGCAACCTCCCTACCAGGCCAAGGTGGACCTTGCCGAGGCCGCTGTGGCCTCTTCTGAGGCCAAACTGCTTCGGGCCACTCAGGAATACAAGCGGCAGCAGCAGTTGATCAAGCAAAATGCCACCTCCCAGTCCGAGGTGGAGAAATGGCAGGCCCAGCAGGACGCGGCCCGGGCGGCGCTCGACGAGGCCAAGGCCAACCTGGAGATCGCCAAAATCAACCTGGGCTATACCGTCATCAAGGCCCCCTTTCCGGGCAGGATTGACCGACACCTGGTTGACATTGGAAACCTGGTGGGCCAAGGTCAGGCCACCCTTTTGAGCACCATTTACCGACTGGATCCGATCTACGCCTACTTCAATATCAATGAGAAGGATCTCGTCCGGGGGATGGCCAAGGACATGGAGGATGGGAAGCGGGACATGGCGCCATTTCCGGTCGATCTCGCCATAGAGGGGGAACAGGGCTATCCCCACACGGGAAGGCTCGATTTTGCGGCTACGGCCCTTGATTCGAGCACAGGAACCCTTCTCCTTCGAGGCATCTTCGACAACCCCTTGGATAGTGGTGGCATACCCCAGATGCTCCCGGGCATGTTCGTTCGGGTTCGGATTCCCATAGACACGGTCCCTGATGCCCTGTTTGTCTCGGAGCGGGCCCTGGGTGTGGACCAGGCGGGGCCCTATGTGTTGGTGGTCAACGACAAAAACGTCGTGGAACAGCGCACGGTCCGCGTTGGGAGCCGGGAACACGGGATGAGGGCCGTTCGAGAAGGCCTCAAGAAGGGAGACTGGGTGGTGGTGAACGGGATTCAGAGGGCGCGTCCCGGAGCCGTGGTCACCCCGGTTCAAGAGCAGGCACAGGCCCCTTCCGTCGGCAGAAGCGACCCACGCCAAGAGACAAAACCTGCCTCTCAACCTGAGGCGAAACCCGCGTCGCACCCTGAAAAAGAACCTAAAGACAAGAAGGCCAGGTCCATGTCCTCCAAGCGCTGAGCAGACAGAAGGGTTTCCCATGTTCTCCAAGTTTTTTATCGAAAGACCCATCTTCGCCAATGTCATCGCCATCCTCACCATTATCCTGGGCGTGGTAGCCCTTCTTCGGCTACCCGTCTCCCAGTATCCGGAAATCACCCCGCCCACGGTTCAGGTCACCACCCTCTATCCAGGCGCCAGCGCCAGCATCATTGCCAACACCATTGCCCTGCCCATCGAGCAGCAGGTCAACGGGGTGGAAGGCATGCTGTACATGCAATCCTTCAGTTCGGGCGACGGCACCTACAACCTCATCGTGACCTTCGAGGTGGGAACGGATATGGATTTTGCCCAGGTCCTGGTCCAAAATCGGGTAGCCATTGCCATGCCTTCGCTTCCCCCTGAGGTCCAGAAACAGGGGGTGGTGACTCAGAAGGTCTCCACCGACATCCTTCTGGTCATCAACCTCCTTTCCCCCGACCAAAGCTATGACAGCCTCTTTCTCTCCAATTATGCCACCATCAATTTGGTGGATACCCTGGCCCGGCTCAAAGGCGTGGGTCAGGTGAAGGTATTTGGCATCGGTCAATACGGAATGAGGGTCTGGCTCAATCCAGACTCCCTGATGGCCTATAACCTGACCGCCGATGATGTGGTCAAGGCAATTCAGGACCAGAATATCCAGGTGCCGGCCGGCCAGATCGGCATGCCCCCTGCCCCTCGCGATCAGAATTTTCAATACACCATAAATGTCCTCGGTCGTTTGGAAACGATCGAGCAGTTTGAGAACATCATCGTCAAGATGGAACCCAGCCAGGGAGGCCGCATCCTCCGCGTAAAAGATATCGGGCGGGTGGAACTGGGGGCCCAGACATACAGCCAGTTTTGCAAACAGGATGGAAAAGCGTCGGCAGGGATCGCCATTTATCAGCTTCCCGGGGCCAATGCCCTCAATGTGGCCAAAGAGGTCAAAAACGCCATGGCCGAGATGAGCAAGCGTTTCCCCCAGGATCTGGAGTACATTATCCCCTTTGACACCACCGTTTTCACAACCGCCTCCATTAACGAGGTCTACAAGACCCTGTACGAAGCAGGCATCCTGGTGCTGCTGGTCATCATGGTCTTTCTTCAGAACTTCAGGGCAGTCCTGGTTCCGGCCTCTACCGTGCCGGTCACCATTATTGGCGCCTTTATCGCCATGGCGGCCCTGGGCTTCTCGGTCAACATGGTGACCCTCTTTGCCCTGATTCTGGCCATCGGCATCGTGGTGGACGATGCCATCGTCATTGTGGAAGGGGCCTCCTACGGCGTCGAGCAGGGGCTTTCGCCCAAAGAGGCCACCATAAAGGCCATGGAGGAACTGACCGGCCCAGTTTTGGGGATTACGGTAGTTCTTATGGCCGTGTTCATCCCAGCAGCCTTCATCCCCGGGATCACCGGACAGTTGTACCGGCAGTTCGCCTTGGTAATCGCCTCCACGGCCGTGATCAGCGCCGTCAACGCCCTCACCCTCAAACCGGCCCAGTGCGCCGTGTATCTCAAACCCCGGACCAAGAAACCAGGGCTATTCTCCCGAGGATTCAATGTTGTGTTTGGGTTCTGCGAGGGTGCCTATACCCGGTTGGTGGGGTGGCTGGTTAGAATCAGCATTCCCATGATGATCGTATTCATTGTCTTGCTTTCCCTTACGGGCTGGGCTTTCCTGAAACTGCCCACCGGATTTCTTCCGGACGAAGACCAGGGGTATGCGGTGGTAGGGGTCCAGCTTCCGGCCAGCGCTTCTCTCGAGCGTACCGAAGAGATCATGGACAAGGTGGGAGACATCCTGGCCCACACTCAGGGCGTGGCCCACTACATGATGATCGGCGGGATCTCCCTTCTCGACAACAGCTCATCCCTCTGTAATGCCGGGGTCATCTATGTCATCTATGATGACTATGACAAGCGCGAAAAGGAGGGAAACACTCAGGAGGTTATCCTTGCGCATCTGCGGCCCAGGCTGGCGCAACTCCAAGAGGCTGTTGCCTTTGCCGTGGTCCCCCCGGCGATCAAGGGACTGGGAATTGCCAGCGGCTTTCAGATGCAATTACAGGTCAAGGGAACAGGATTCGATTTTGCCAAGCTGGGACAGTTCACGTATGAAATCATTCAGGATGGAAACGCCCAGTCCCACCTGGCGGGCCTGACCACCTCATTTGTCCCGGGCGTTCCCCAGCTCAAGGCCGATGTGGATCGGGTCAAGGCCAGAAGCCTGGACGTGGCGGTTGGGGATGTGTTCTCTACCATGCAGAACTATCTGGGTTCCTATTATGTGAACCAGTTCAACAAATTCGGAAGGACGTTCCAGGTCTATGTGCAGGCCGACAGTCCCTACCGGTTGGAGCCGGATCAGATCCGCCAGTTGTACACGCGAAATGCCAAAGGGGGCATGGTGCCCCTGGGCACGCTCACGGACGTAACTAACACCACAGGCCAATCCATCATTTCCCTCTATAATCTCTATCCCACCGCGCCGATCAGCGGCAGGGCGGCGCCCGGTTTCAGTTCCGGTCAGGCCATGGCCCTCATGGAACAAATGGCCAGAGAGAAACTGCCGCCGGACATGGGCTTTGAATGGACCGCCATGTCATATCAGGAAAAGCTGGTGGGGAACCAGGCACTCTTCGTCCTGGCCCTTTCCGTGCTCCTCGTCTTTCTCGTCCTGGCGGCCCAATATGAAAGCTGGACCAGCCCTGCCGCCGTCATCCTCGTGGTGCCGCTCGCCCTTTTGGGAACCGTGATCGCCCTGATTGTTCGTGGATTCGACAATGACATCTACACCCAGATCGGGGTGGTGCTCCTGGTGGCCCTCGCCAGCAAGAACGCTATCCTGATCGTGGAGGTCGCCCGGGAACTTCGGGCCAAGGGGACCGATCTCTACGAGGCAGCGGTGGAGGCCTCCAGGCGGCGGTTCCGGCCCATTCTCATGACCTCTTTCGCCTTTATCCTCGGCGTCGTCCCCCTCGTGGTTGCCAAAGGCGCGGGTGCGGCCAGCCGGCAGGCCCTGGGTACGGCGGTGATGGGGGGCATGCTCGGGTCCACGCTCCTGGCTGTTCTGTTTGTCCCCATCTTCTATGTATCTCTTCAGCGGTTCAGCGAGTGGCTCGCTCGACGGAAGGAGGCCAAGGCCGCTCGAAAGGCCGCTCCCTCATAGAGGTTCACCGGTTCGAGGGGTTCGAGGGTGATGCCTTATGGGCATTTCCATCACAGCCTACAGGAACCGACCGAACTCCAGTGCCTTTTTGTTGATGCTGACCTGGGTGTGTTCCTGTATCAGATCATGGGCCGTCTCTTGAAACGGGAGATAAACAAGGGAAGCTCCCCTGACGGCGACGCGGACCTCCGAAAGCCTGGGTATGACCTTCTTCTTGTTGACAGCCAGCCCCGCCAGGGTGATCGTGATCCCCTGTATGGCCTCGCCAAGGGGGAGCGTCACAGGGAATAGGTTCCGTCGAGGCAGTCTCTTCCCAGCCTTCTGGGAGAGCTGAACAAAGGTCAACTGTTTTGAGAGATAGAGCAATTGATTGGGTCGAATCTTAAAGGCCGGGGATAAGAAGATCATGTCCTGATCTTCCCATGTCTTCTGAATGACCCTGGGCTGGTGGGTAACGCGAATAAAGTCCGCGTAAGAGGCGATTGGGATGCCCGTAGTCTGGACGGGCATCTTCCAGAAGGGGAGATAAAGGGCTTCGGGTTCGTCTTCGGCCACCGTCTCGTAATCTATCTGTACAAATCTTCCTCCTCTGGCCTCCCATGCGGTCTCGCAATTTCGGCACGTGAGGACCACGCTGTCTCTTTCTCCTGTCAGGTCCCAGCCGCACCGGGGGCAGAGGGTGGCCAGAAAGGCCAGCTTCCATCCGGGTTGGGGGTCTGTGACGGAAGCGAGCATATCCCCCTCCTGAGGCAATCTCGCGATCGGGACCCGGGTGATGCCGTCATAGAGCGTCTCATGGTCCATATACAGGGGGAGATAGATGAGGCTCACGGTCTCTCCAATCAGCGCCCGGTGAAAAACCCCTTCGGCAGTCGTTAGCTCGTCATGTCGCCCTGCCCTGGCCAACAGATCTTGAGGTTTCAATACGCATTTCAGGAAGGACCCGGCGGGATGCATGGGGGCGAACCGCATCTTCATGGCCTGAGGCCTCAACCCGAGGGAGACCGGAAACCGTTTAAAGGGCACGCCCAACTGGGTAATATCGACGATGCGGGAGTGGATCGCCTCCATGTGGCATGAAAAGACGCTTCCCCTGAAGCGGAGATACGGGACATGGATGAGCTCCCGGTTGCCCGCTTGATGGGGAAGGACAAAACGGTAGCCGTCATCCGAGAACAGGAAGCTCTTCACCTCGCAATACGGGCACCGAAGGAGCCGGTCGGTCTCATCCAGTTCAACGGCTCCTCCGCACTGAGGGCACTCCTGTACGACACGAAAACCCATGGCCGACCTCTTGCAGGATATTGGATACTCGATACTGGATGCTCGATACTGGATACTGGATTGTTCGGTTGATTCTTTTTCAATACCCCGCAGCTTGCTGCGGGGTAGTACCGCTTAAATCGGGTCCAGGGCTTGCCCTGGGGTTTAATACCCTTTATTGGGTGTGGGGAGTTCGGGAAAGCTATGCGTTCTGCCCCGTACGCGATGCCGTTCCCCGATAGCTGATAACCCAAACCCTCTTTTTGCGGCCTTGCGCTTCCAGATGTGGGCTTTCAGCTTTCATTGTTTTTGCTCACCTCAAATCTTTTCCCCGCACTGGTTGCAAAATACGGACCCCGGCAGATTTTCCGCCTTGCAGTGAGGGCAGATGGGGGCAGCCGGCTTTTCCTCCACGGGATGGCCGCATCGGGGGCAGAATCGGGCGCTGGCCGGAAGGTTCTTGCCGCAATGGGCACACTGATCGATGACCACCTGCTGATGCCCGCACTGGGGGCAGAATTTGGCATCCCTTGAAATCGGCTGTCCGCAGTCCGGACAAAGGGCCTGTGAAGGAGACCCGCCCCCCTGGGGCCTCATGGCATCGGCAAACATGGCCGGCATCATGAACCCCATGCCCATGCCCAGGCCGGCCCCGGCCTCCCCCTGGGTTTCCGCTGCCTTCTCCATGGCCATGGCCGCCTTCAGTTTGACCAGACGGTCCAGGTCCTGAATGATGTTGAGCCTTCCCTGATCGTCGATGGCCCCCTGCACTTCCGGGGGCGGGGTAATGGAGCCGATATAGAGATCGGTCAGCCCCAAACCGAAGTGACTGAAGTCCTTCTTCAGCCGTTCCCGAAGCCCGCTCGAAAGCACTTCGTAGCGCCCCGGCAGATTCAGGACGCTGTCCAGATGCTCTCCCAGGTGGTCATTAAAGCGGGAGACGATCACCCGCTTCAGGTATTCCTCGATTTCTTCGGTGGTGAACTTTCCCATGGTTCCGACGAGGGTGTTGATGAATAGAAGAGGTTGGACCACCCGTATGTTGAAGACGCCGTGGGCTCGAAGACGAATGAGGCCCAGCTCCGAGTCCTTGAAGGCAACCGGGTCTCGGGTCCCCCATTTGAGGTTGGGAAAGACCTTCATGTTGACGATATAGGCCTCAGCTCGAAGGGGACTGGTCATGGCCCAGGGAATGGCCATGAGCTTGTTGATGATCGGGATGTTGCCGGTCTTCAGGGTGTGTCGGCCCGGCCCAAAGACATCACAGGCCTTTCCCTTATAGAAGAGGACGCCTGCCTGGCTCTCCCGAATGATAAACTGTGCCCCCCATTTGATCTCGCCCGACCCCTGTTCCGGAATGCGATGTAGGAGTTCCTTTCCGGTCTCGTCAAACCATTCGATGACCTCCAAAAAAACGACGTTGTTGGTGCCCATCTGTTTCCCTCCTGCCCATCTTCAGATAGGTTATTTCGTAGCGCCCCGTCCATCCGTTTCGGCGGTGTACCGGGGAGTGAGACCCCTCCCCTCTTCTTACTCGAAACCTCCATATTTTCCGCAGGTTGTCTTTATATCGCAGACTATTCTATGGGGTGCCGGATGAAATTGCAAGGGAAGACTTCGCCCAACGCATCACCGCTGATTTTTCTTCCCCGGCGGCACAATCTACCAGCGCGACAAGGCCGTATCCCTCAGATATCCAGGTTTTCCCGTTTGACACCTTCCTCGACAGACCTTACTATCCCTACGGAGATGAGATGCATATGGCCCAGGACATGGGCCTTGTTTCTGGTTCCGTTGCCAAGACCATCTTTTGTTCGGCGAGACCCTCGATGCCGACACAGACCATAGACAAGAGAAATGGACAGGAATTGAACGATATGACGCACACCATACGCAACCATTCCCACAGCGACCTCGAAACCCTTTTCAATCCCAAATCCGTGGCCCTGATCGGGGCGTCCACCACGTTCGGCAAGTGGGGACAGCTCATCGCCTCCAATATCATCGCAGGCGGCTACAAGGGGAACATATATCCCGTCAATCCGGGCTACCGAGAAATGTTTAATCTTCCGGTCTATGGGCATATCCGAGAGATCCCGGAACCTGTGGATCTGGCCTTCATTATTACGCCGGCGACAACCGTCCCTTCGGTCCTTAGGGCATGCGGGGAGAGGGGCGTGAAGGGGACGGTCATTATCACCTCAGGTTTCAGCGAGACAGACGAGGCCGGCAAGACCCTTGAGCAGGAGATCGTCCAGATCGGTCAGGACACGGGGATCTCCATCATCGGGCCCAATACCATGGGGATTATCGCCCCCTACGCGAACCTGTTTGCGACGGGATCCCATTCCAGGCCTCGACCCGGGCCGGTGGCATTTGTCTCCCAGTCCGGAAACCTGGGCAATCAGCTCACCCATTGGGCCGAACAGCAGGGAATCGGGATCTCCCTGTTTGTGGGCTCCGGGAACGAGGCCATGATCACCTGCCCCGATTACCTGGAATACCTGGAGCACGATCCCCACACGCACATTATTATGCTCTACATAGAAAGTGTCGGCCACGGCGGCCGCTTCATGGAGACGGCGACCCGGGTCAATCGAAAAAAGCCGGTCATCGTGCTCAAGGGGGGAAGGACCGAGGCGGGCCGAAAGGCAGCCGCCTCTCATACCGGCTCCATGAGCGGGGAGGACGCCATATTCAGGGGCGCGTGCCAGCAGGCGGGGATTCTGAATGCGCGAGTGCCGTCCGAACTGCTGAATCTGTCGGCAGGATTTTCATCCCTTCCGCTGCCAAAGGGAAACCGGGTGGGCATTGTAACCCTGGGGGGCGGCTGGGGGGTCGTTACCGCGGATCAGTGCAACGACAGGGGTCTGGTGGTTCCTCGGATTCCAGAGTCGATCGTGGAGGCGATCGGGCGTCACCTGCCCCCTTTCTGGAGCAAGGGGAATCCGGTGGACCTGGTGGGCACCCGCGATATCAATGCCCCGGTCGTCGCCATTGAGGAGCTCATGAAATGGGACGGCGTGGACGCCGTCATGGTCCTTGGAATCGTGGGAAGAGATGAATTCGTCCACCTGCTGATCCAGTCCACCCGCGAGTGCGATCCGGGGACATCCATAGAATTTCTTGATCAGATCAGGGAGTTAAGCCGGAATTACGAAGAGACACTGATTGCCAGGATTGCGGAGTTCATAGAAATCTACGAAAAACCGATCATCGGCGTGTCCCTGACCCGAACAGACAGCGGCACGGTGCGGCCGGTTCCCGGAAGGCGATACAACGGCGTTTTCTACCAGACACCGGAGACGGGGGTCAATGTACTCGCCCGCATGGTGGCCTATGGCCGGCGTTCTTCTGCTGCAGCTCATCCATAGCGGTGCAGACGCAATCCGCTCGGATGGCCTCGCCATAGAGAATTGGCAGGAAAGCCGAGCGGTTCTTGAGGCCCTGTTACTGGGCCCCACCGTGGGAGGGCCACAAGGGCGGATCTCCCGCCCTATGGCCGATGAGAATGTCCGCCCGCCAGGGTCCCTGATCCCTGGCTTCCGCCTCCCGCACCCGGCAGGCATGCCGTCGGCAGGCAGGGCAGTCCGGGGCATTGCAAGGGTCAAGATGCAGAAGGACGCTTGCCCGGCCGTCGAAGGCCTCCTCTATCAAGGATTCCACTTCCTCGCCCTCCCTGTGGGCCTCCTCGAGGGTGAACGTCCTTGGGAGAATCAGGTGAAGATCCACATGGACCGAAGCCCCCGAACGATAGGCGCGAAGCTCGTGAATCCCGATCCAGTCCGCTTTCCTATGGGCCTCCAGCAGTCGGCCGATCTCCTCAAGGAGCGCGGGCTCGGCGGCGTCCATTAGACCGGCAAAAGATTTCCGAACCAGGTTCATCCCCGTAAAGAGGATATTCACCCCCACGAGACAGGCCACGGTTCCGTCCAGCCATCGGAGCCCAGTCAGGTGCACCAGGAAAAGACCCACCAGGACACCGGCGGAAGTATAAACGTCGGTTAAGATATGTTTCCCGTCCGCTATGAGGGTCAGGGAATGGGTCCGTTTCCCGACCCGGACGAGACCCGCCCCCAGGGCGAGATTGACCAGGCTGGTGACAAGGAGGATGACCAGACCGATCTCCAGGTTGGGCATCTCCCGGGGCTCCAAGATGCGTTCGAATCCTGTCTTGAAAATGCCGGCTGCGGCCAGGATAATGAGGGCGCCTTCGAATCCCGCTGAAAAGTATTCCACCTTCCCGTGCCCGTAAGGGTGACTTTGATCGGGCGGCCTGGCGGCGAGAATAATGCTGACGAGGGCGAAGGCGCTGGCCACCACGTTGATGATCGACTCCAGGGCATCCGAAAGGACGGCCGAAGAACCGGTGAGATAATAGACGTAAAACTTGGCCGCCATTAGGACGGCCCCCACCACAAATGCCAGGATGATGGTCGTCAGTCGATGCCTGAAGTGATCACCGCTTTTTTCTTGAGAAGCCATGGTCGTCTATTGCATCCGCTCCGGTGGATCGCATATCGGAGAACATCCGGGTTTTTCCCTCAGGCCCTGCCTGTTCAAAAACCGCTGGTGCAAACCCTATATCTTCAAAAGGCGCCATGTCAAACGTTTTGTCCCCTCACCCAGGGACGCCCCTTTATGAAAAGAGGGTTAAATTCGTTTAGAGACCTCACCCACGTCTGAAAACCCTTATGGCGGAGGCGACGCCCATGCGAACGCCCGTGGCCAGGATGACCCTGCCAGTGTTGGCTGGGCAACGGGACGGAACAGCTTTTCTGCTCACATCGCTCAGCGGCTGCAAGAGGTTGCGTGGATCGCAGGTCGACCGGTTATGGGGATCTTCCTTGACAAGCATTTTCGTGGTCACTTACACTTCCCTTCACCCCACCATGTGGGTTGGGGTCGGCCGGCAACCGGGACCGACCAGAGAGGGCTTCTGTGCATAAGGCACTGCAACCGGGCTTCAGCCATGACGTCGTACCGCGTGACCCATCATCTTCAATCGTGTCGGGGGAAAATATGATCACCATTCTGGGCATTTCAGGGAGTCCGGTGAAGGATTCCAATACGGCGCTGTTCTTGAGGGAAGCATTGAGGGAGGTGGAAAATGAATCCGCCCTCTTCGGCACGGGAACTGGTCGACTACAGGCTGGAGTAGTCTTGGACCTTCCAGCCCTTCGTTGATGAGATTGACCTTTGTCTTTGGTGCACACAGTCTGGATGATCAGGGGGGAGACCAAGATGGATTCCAATTCAACCTGAAGCAATTCAGAGAGGAGGAAGTTCCATGCTACCGAGGAAAGCTTTTTCTATGCTGGGTGCGCTGGGGTTGCTGTTTTGGCTGTCCAGCCTGACGTCCTGTAGCGATGACGGCGGCTCATCTTCCCCCCAGTGGACCCTTCAGGGGGTCTACCATTTCTACTTCCACCAGCCGCCGAACTCCTTTACCGGCCTTTATCGCATACAGGGAATCGCAACCGACGGGTCTCAATGGTTCTTTTCCTGGAACTACGGCCTTGAACGAGCGGACGAAGACTTCAATTCCGTTCAGCGCAACTCCTCGTTTTCCTTACCGGACAACATCGCCCCCGGCATCCCGTCTGCGCTCTGGGACCAGCGGTTGGACCATATCGGGGATATCGTCTACCACAACGGGATCATCTACGTCTCTCTCGATTCGAAGGCCGACAATTATCAGAACGGGCATGTGGCCCTGTACAATGCCGCTGATTTATCCTACGCAGGGATTGCCTATCCGTTAACCGGCGCCCCGAGCAACCCCCATGACGATCTGGCAAGCTGGGTGGCTGTGGACCCCGGCCGGGGATGCGGATATGGCAAGGAATGGAAAAGCGGGGATACGATCAATGTCTACCGCCTCGAGGACTGGAGCTTCAGCCATACCATTGCCATGACCCAATCGTTGAAGAATATCCAGGGCGGCAAGGTGCATGGCGACTGGCTCTATATGAGTTCGGACAACGAGATCCTGTCCGTATATCGTGCCAGCCTGGTGAATGGGACGGTCCAAGAGCTTTTCCGGATTTCTCCGCCGCAAGAAGGCGACTTTGAAATGGAGGGAATTGCCGTTCGGGATGCGCCCAATGGCGGGGTGGACCTCTATGTGGAGGTATATGCGGACCCGGATTCCTCCGGGCATGATCTGTCCAATCCCAACCTCCGTCTGGACCTTTACCATTACTGGAGCCCGAACGCATTGTGACCATCAGCATGGCCACGACCTGAAGCGGCCGATTTGAGTGAAGCCCGCTGTGCAGCCAGGTGAACCAGCGCTGAACGTATCGCCTGAACCGATTTTCATAGACCCCAGTGCTTCATGGGCAGGGCAAAAATGCCGTAGATGGTTAGGGGTTTCGACGAGATGGCAGCGGATCGGACTCCTCTCGGAGGGTTAACCGTGCATAAACCAAAGAACCTGATGTAATTCGGAACGAGTTTGCGGTATACTCAGGATGCGCAGTGTTGAGGTCGACAATATGCTCACTTTTTGGTTCGTTTTCGAGCAGGGATGAAAATGAAATGGCCAAACCCGACAATTCACGCCTTGCCGTTAACCTGCAGCATTCCAGCCCCCAACTGAGCGCCGGGAATGCGGGACCTGAGTCTCCATTTGGATGGCAACCGGATCTTGCTGGAGGTCAGGCAGTTAGAAAAAGAATCAGATTCAACGGGGGCTTCCTATCATCCATTGTGGAAGTGATGGCATGTGGCGTTTTACCTGATCGATTCTTGCAGAGTCCCCGCTTGGGGGGAATGGAATTCGTGCCCGTTAGGCCGCTTCTTCAAGATGTCGTTCAACTGGGCTTCGCCCCGATGGTCTCCAGAACATGGCTAGACGGGGGAGGCCGGATTGCCTGCCAGGAAAACGGCAGCTCTTGTTTGGAAGAGCCGGAGAAGACGCACGGATGAAACAGGTTTCCCTCGTGCTTTGTGGTCTCTTTCTGCTTGTCTATGCCCTTCCCCTCGGGTATCTACCTTTGACGATTCCCGACGAAACCCGCTATGGTGAGATATCACGGGAAATGCGGGCCTCTAACGACTGGGTTGTTCCCCGCCTTAACGGATTGAAATATTTTGAAAAACCAGTTCTTGGGTACTGGGTGAACGCGTTTTCGATGACCCTGTTCGGGGAGAATGCCTTTGCCCTGCGCGTTCCATCAGCCCTTTCCGTCATTCTCACAGCCCTCATGATTTTTGGCCTCGTAAAGAGGTTTTCAGGCCATGGAGTGGCCCCGGTCCTGTCTCCTGCGATCTTCTTGACCTGTCCTCTCGTACTGATTTTGGGCCGCATCAGTATTTTGGACAGCCTCCTTTCCCTGTTCCTTACGGGGGCGGCGATCTGCTTTTTTTTTGGCTATATGGCGGAGACTGTGGCGCGTAAGACAAGGTTCATGGTTTTGACGGGAGTTTTTTGCGGGCTGGCCTTTCTGACAAAGGGATTTCTGGCCTTTGCCGTGCCAGTGCTGGCGGCAGGGCCTTTTCTGATATGGGAGCGCCGATTCAAGGACCTGCTGAAAATTCCCTGGATTCCAATGGTGACCGCTTTTCTCATCGTTTTGCCCTGGGCCGTCATGATTCACCTTCGTGAAGGGGATTTCTGGAACTACTTTTTTTGGACGGAACATATTGCAAGATTCGTTGATCCGGTTAAGGGGCAGCACCCGAAGCCTTTCTGGTATTTTCTGCCGGTCCTGATCGGCGGGGCGCTGCCCTGGGCCGTTCAAAGCCTTGCCGCTTTTCCCATGATTTGGAAAGACGAATTGAGAAATCCCCTTGTCCGTTTTGCCCTGTGCTGGTTCCTTTTTCCATTCATTTTTTTTTCGACCTGCGCCGGAAAACTGATCCCTTATATCCTTCCCTGCTTTCCACCGCTTGCCGTTCTCTTTGCAATGGGTCTCCGTGACTATTTCGACGCCGGGAAGAGGCAGGCGTTTTCTGTTTCCGCCTGGATCCTGGCGGCGATCGCCGGTCTGTTGGGGGCAGGTCTTTTTTTCTCACGGATTCTGATCGATGAAGGGATCAGCTTATATGAATCGGGCGAGGAAACGAAATGGGTGCTGGCTTCTCTCGGCGCCTTTTTATGGGCTGCTTTGACGATTCTCTCTGCCAGAAAGAAGGACTATCGAAAGGCGCTGGCACTGTACTGCGCTGCCATGATCCCCTTTTTTGCGATCGCGACTTTTGTGGTTCCCAGTAAATATATCGACATTCGGGCCCCAGGCAGGCTTCTTGAGCGCAACCGGGCCTGGGTGACGCCCGCTGCGTTGCTGGTGTCCAATGACAACGTGATTAGCGCAGTATGCTGGTTTTATAAGCGGGACGACGTCAAGGTGCTGGAGAGGACTGGCGAACTGGCCTACGGCTTGGGACAGGAGACCGCTGAGCCCGGACGATTTCTGACATTTGATGCGTTCAAAAGGCTTCTGCAGGAAAACAGGGGAAAGCGCCCGGTGATTCTCATATTGCTCAGAGAGCATTACCGGGAATACGAGCCCGAACTTCCCGCCCCTCTTCATACCGATGTGGATAGACGTTTTATCGTCGCGGTGTTTTGAGTTTACAGGCCTCCAAGACAGGGTGATTCACTAGGCATGAGCAACGCTTTCTGGCAAGAAAAAAGAAACCCACTGAAACGTCTTCGGCTGTCGGCCTCGCTGATTGTTGTCGGACTGATTTTCGCCCTATGTACCTATCTGCAGGGGCTTGGATCACTGCACATCCCTCGCAACGGCGACGAACTGGTGTATGCGCAGATCACCCGCGTGACCGCCCTTACCCATCGGTGGTTGCCGCTTCAGAGCGGAATGCCGGATATGCGCAACACCAAGCCTCCTCTGCTGTTCTGGCAGGGGCTGTCAAGCACCGCTTGGGGAGATCACTGGACCCTGACTGCGCTGCGTTGGCCCAGCGTTGCCTGGACGTTCGGCGTCGCTCTGCTCTGCGGCCTGCTCGGGTGGAGGATATCCGGGCGCGACGTTCTCATAGGGGGGCTATCGGCACTTTTCTATTTGGCGTTTTTCAGCACCTATCACTATGGGCGCCCTTACCTCACCAATGCGCCGGAAACCTTCTGGATGTTTGCGTGCTTTTTCACCATGCTGTGGTGGAAGCCCCAATCCTTTGATTCGCGTTTTCTGTTCCCGACGATCGTGGGCATACTGGCAGGGATGGCGCTGCTCACCAAGAGCTTCGCCCAATTGGTGCCCATCGCTGCGGGGCTTTCGTGGTGGCATCTCCATGTGCGCGGCTGGCGGATGGGTGCATTCGTTCGCCGGTCCCTGCCGGGCATTCTCTGGACGTCGCTGCTTTCACTGGCCATGTTCTCCCTATGGTTCCTGCTGGACCCTCAGCCAGGGGCCATCTGGAGTGAATTTGTGCTCAAGGAAAACGTCTACAAAATGGGAAGCGGCATCGGGAACTGGTTCAGGGGTCTGCTGTGGGGCGGCTCGAGTGTCTGGACCCTCGCCGGGAGTTGGTTCTCCAATGCCGGGTTGCTGGCCTTTCCCCTTGTCGAGCTGGTGATCCAAAGCTGGAGGCATCGTAACACCCTGAAGGATGAAGAACGGCTGCTGTGGATCTGGGTATTTGCCATCTTTCTCGTGTTCAGCATTCCCAGTGAACGCAGCGGGCGGTATCTGCTGGAGGGAATGCCTGCGCTGGCGGTGTTGATGGCGACGGGATGCCATCGTTTGGGGCGTTGGGCATTCGTGCTGACGCTGGCCGCTGCCATTGCCGTGTTGCTGCCCATCGGATATCTCTCGCTCCTACTGGCGCGGGAGGTAGGGATGCAGGCCTTCGCGTGGTGGCACTGGCCCCTCGTCGCAACAGGGGTTGGATTCGCGGCGGCTGCTATCGTCCGACCGCACTGGACCGCCATGTGCAGCCCAACCGCGGTTCTGTCGGTATTTCTGTCCCTGTCGAGCTTTATTTCGGTATTCGATGGTCCGCTGGGCGTTTTCGACGCTTCCGTTATCGAGACTACGGCCGGTCACGTGGTCTGGGTGCCGGAGAATTTTCGATCCGTGGCCGAATCGCATCGCTTCCTCCTGCCGCGTGCGGTGGTTCGCGGATTTCCAGTAGAGTGGAAGATTCCTGATGCGGCCCTTTGCGGTCCCGAGGACTTCGTGATCGTTCAGCGGCCCCTGGATGCCCCGGCGCCCATCGGGGCGATCGGAAACCGCATGGATCTCACCAGCCGTCACAAGGCCTGGCAGATTTGGGAAATGGCAACCGGGAAGGTGAAAAAACACCTGTTCAAAAAGGAATATGTGGTTCCCGTTGGCTCTCTTTGACAGTGTTTATGGGCGGGTATAGATCGCCAGGTACAGCCCGGGAAAGAGAAAAATGGGATTGCAGACGCGGAGAGGGAACAACGCGCCTCTCCTCCCCTATCATGCTTGAATTTACCGCTTAATTTAGCCTGCCTGGATTCAGGACAAAATCCGCGTTCACTCAACCAAAAAAGTCCTTGACAAATTACGAGGCCTATTATATAGGATAAAAAACATCTTATTTATCCTTTTTAACCAAGGAAAGGCGTTATGCGGTTGACTCGGGCAGGGGAATACGCGATTCGCGCGGTCCTCTATTTGGCAGGGAAAGGGCGTGGAGAGCTGGTGAATCGACGGGAGATCGCCCGTGAAATGGATATTCCGGGGCAGTTTCTTGCCAAGATCGCGCAGCAACTCGCCAGGGCAGGGCACATCGAGATCGTACAGGGCGCAAAGGGCGGGTTCCGCCTCCGCGTCCCGCCTGAATCGTTGACCCTCCTCGATGTGGTGGAAGCGGTTGAGGGGGAAATTTTTCTGAACGACTGTATCATGGATCCTGGCTCCTGCAGGCGCAGTCCCACCTGCGCGGTGCACCGCGTATGGGACCAGGCCAGGACCCAACTCAGGGAGTGCCTCAGGAGCGCCTCGTTCTCGACCCTGCTGGAGCAGGGGGTTTGCGCCGCCCCGTTCCTGGGCGACACCCGCTGCTGAGGGGATAGTGATGGGATGAACCATCGGACGTCAACGATCTGACAAGGAATTCGGAAAGGAGGGTTTACACATGGATGTTCTGCTTCTGTCGAGACTGCAATTCGCCGCGGCCACGGCCTTTCATTTTCTGTTTGTGCCGCTCACGCTGGGTCTGTCCGTCCTGGTGGCCGTCATGGAAACCCGGTATGTGCGTACCGGCGATGAGATCTATCTCAAAATGGTTCGGTTCTGGGGCAAGATCTTTCTGATCAACTTCGCCATCGGCGTGGTCACGGGCATCACCCTTGAATTTCAGTTCGGCACCAACTGGTCTCGATATTCCGAGTTCATGGGAGATATCTTCGGCTCCCTGCTGGCCATTGAGGCCCTCGGGTTCTTTTTCCTGGAATCCATCCTGCTGGGTGTGTGGATATTCGGGTGGGAAAAGATATCCAAACGGGCCCACGCCGTTGTCATGTGGCTCATCGCCTTTGCCTCAACCGGCTCGGCCGTATGGATCCTGACAGCCAATTCCTGGATGCAGCATCCGGTAGGCTATGTGCTCCGAAACGGTCGTGCTGAACTGGAGAGCTTCTCCGCAGTGGCCTTCAACAAGTTCGCCGTTCTCATGTTCTTTCACACGGTGGGCGCCGCCTATATCCTGAGCGCCTTTTTTGTCATGGGGATCAGCGCGTACCATCTCCTCAAGAAGCAGCACGTGGAGTTCTTCACAAAATCCTTTCGCATGGCCCTGGTCATGGGACTCATTTTTTCCCTTTTCGTGATCTTCGAAGGTCATTACCACGGGGGTGATCTGGCCCACACCCAACCTGCCAAGTTGGCTGCCATGGAATCTCACTGGAAAACCACCACGAACGCACCCATTTATCTCTTTGCCTTTCCAGATGAGAAAAACCAGAAGAACCTCATCGAAATCGGCCCGATCCCCGGCATGCTGAGCCTTCTGGCATTCCACAGCGCGGATGCCAAGGTCAAGGGGCTCACGGACTTTCCGGCCGGTGAACGGCCCCCGGTCCTGATCACGTTTACCTCCTTCAAGATCATGGTGGGCCTGGGGTTTTATTTCGCTCTGGCTACCCTTGTAGGCTGGTTCCTGCGAAAACGGCTGGTAGAAAACCCCTGGTACCTGAAGGTGATGCTTTTTTCGACTCCGCTTCCCTATATTGCGGCTGAACTGGGGTGGACCCTGGCCGAGGTGGGCAGGCAACCCTGGATCGTCTACGGCCTCATGAAGACGGCGGATGCGGTCTCACCCATTGCTGCGTCTCAGGTGGCGGTGAGCCTAACAGCCTTTATTCTGGTCTATGGTCTGCTGGGGGCCGTGGGATATTGGCTCATCATTCGGCATGTGAAACAGGGACCGTCTGCAACCTGACCCTTTGGGGCGCCTTTTCAAGCGCAACCCTGCCCGGCATGCGGACCTGTTCCCATCCCAAGAGGGCAAACGGAAAATGTGACGCAGGCGCGTCTCAATCGCAAATCCCAAAAGACAAGGGGGTAATGAAAATGGATCTTCAGGCGACTTGGTATTTTCTCTGGGTACTGCTGTGGGCCGTCTATTTTATCACAGACGGATTTGATCTGGGGATGGGGATTCTCCTCCCCTTCATTGCCAAAAACGATACGGAAAAACGGGTGATCTACAATGCTGCGGGACCCCTCTGGGACGGAAACGAGGTCTGGCTCATCACAGCCGGGGGCGTGACTTTCGCGGCGTTCCCTCTGGTCTACGCTGTCATGTTCAGTTCACTGTATTCTGCGCTCATGCTGGTGCTTTTTGCCCTGATCCTCAGGGGGGTCTCATTCGAGTTCCGGGGTAACGTGGACAGCCCCGGGTGGAAAAAAATATGGGATAGCTGCCTGTTCGTCGGGAGCCTGGTGCCGGCATTGCTCCTGGGGGCTGCCTTTGCCAACATCTTCAGGGGGATTCCCATCGACGGGAAAGGGGTGTACCATGGGACCCTCTTCACCCTCCTTAACCCATACGGGCTCCTGGGGGGCGTGCTCTTTCTTTTGCTCGTGATCGTGCATGGGGCCGTCTGGCTGGCCATCAAGAGCGAAGGGGCGCTTCATGACCGGGCGGTGAAAACAGCCAAAGGGGCATGGCCGGTCCTCCTGGCGGCGGCGGTGATATTCCTGGCGGCCTCCGCCATTTCCACAGACATCTACAGCAACTACCTGGCCCATCCCTTTCTCTTTGTCTTCATCCTGGTCACGGTCCTCGCCCTCCTGGGCATCCGCTTTTTCCTCGCCAAGGGGGCCTACTGGAAGGCCTGGTTCGCCTCTGCCCTGACCATTGCAGGGGCCTGCTTCTACGGATTCATCGGGCTTTTCCCCAGGATGTTTCTATCCAGCCTGGACCCGAAGTTTACCCTCACCGCCTATAACTCCGCATCCAGTCCCCTGACCCTCAAGATCATGCTCGTGCTCGCCCTGATATTTGTACCGATTGTCCTTGTCTATCAGGGATGGGCCTACACACTCTTCAGGAACAAAGTGGGGCGGGATGATCTTGCCCGGGAGGAGGCTTATTGAAGGATGGTTAGGCCCACTCAGAAGGGTTTTTGATCAGAATCCTTGATTCCGCTCCAGGCTTCTCCTGGCGCGAGACAACACATGATCTAACGCCCCAATCCATTTAACTACTTGGTATCATAAGATAATGATACCTTCTTGACGTTGCCTGTCCGGGCATTTCCGGCTTGACAGCCTGGAGGCGGCCCCCTATACTTCGGGGCCAACATCAGCCCAACATGAACGAACCTATGATAGAGTACCAGTTTGATATCCCCTTTATTGCTGATCTGGCCCTCAGGGAAAAGCAGATCCAGCAAAATCATCGGCCGATTATCAGCGTCCACAAATGGTTCGCCCGCCGACCCGGCACACTTTTCCGTGGGTTGCTCCTCTCCGAATTCGCCTCCCCCCCTTTGCGCGAACGGTTTTATGAACCCCAAACATTCAAAGGAGTTCGAATCGCGGACCCCTTCATGGGGGGCGGGATCCCGTTGATTGAGGCCAACCGGATCGGGTGCGATATCCTAGGTTACGATATCAACCCAATGGCCTACTGGATTGTCCAGCGGGAGGTCGAACGTGTTGATCTCGACGCCTACAGGCGGGAGGCGAAGGCCCTGAGACAAAACCTGGAAGAGGAAATCGGCCACCTATACCGAACCCGATGTCTCCAATGCGGCAGCGCCCGCGCTCACGTGAAGTATTTCCTCTGGGTGAAAACGATCACCTGCAAGGGATGCGGCCAGGACATCCGCCTCTTTCCCGGTACCCTTGTGGCGCAAAACGTGAGACACCCCACCAATGTCTTTGTGTGCCCCGGGTGCGGCAATCTCACCGAAGCGGAGGACCGCAAGCATCCCGGGTGTTGTACCATCTGTGGCAATCCCCTGTTGACCAACATACCGGCAAAGGGAAACAGGTGCACCTGCCCCCAATGTGGCAGAGCAAATACCTATCCTCTGCCCGAGGCGGGTCCGCCCCGTCACCATATGTTCGCCATCGAATACCACTGCCCGGCTTGCAGACCCCACCATCAAGGTCGGTTCTTCAAGGCGCCGGATGCCGACGACTTGGGTGCGTTTGGAGAAGCCGAGGCCCGATGGGAGGCAATGAGGCCCGGCTTCGTCCCGGACGCGCCGATCCCTGAAGGGGATGAATCCACCCGGCTCCACCGATGGGGCTATCGTTACTACAGAGAGCTGTTCAACCCCCGACAGTTACTGGGGCTGGAGCTGAGCTGCCGGATGGTCAACAGGGTTTCTGAGCAGAGAATCCGGAATGCCCTGGCCACCAACCTGTCGGACCTCCTTCGCTACCAGAATATGGTCTGCCGATATGATAAAATGGCCTTAAAGTCCCTGGACATCTTCTCTGTGCACGGGTTTCCGGTGGGGCTCATTGAATGCGAATCCAATTTGCTTGGGATAACAAATGAACCAAAAGGGATTAGCATCGGAAGCGGTGGATGGCTGAATATCGTTGAAAAATACACCAAAGCCAAGGCCTATTGTGACCGCCCATTTGAGATACGCTACCAAGGGAAGGGAAAACGGATCATCCCCATGCCCGGCGAGTGGATCGGGGACAAAGACGGCCGCGGCACCCTTCAAAGAGCCATAAGCCTTTCCTGCGCGGATTCAACTGCCGAGACCCTGGAGCCGAACAGCTTGGACGGCGTGTTTACGGATCCGCCCTACCTGGGTAATGTGCAATATGCGGAACTCATGGATTTTTGTTATGTGTGGCTCCGCCAATTGGTGGGTAAGGATGAACCCGGTTTTCATGTGACCTCCACCAGACATGTGAACGAATTAACCGCCAATGAAAGCATGAAGCGAGGTCCCGAGAACTTTACGGATGGCCTTTCGTCGGTTTTCAGACGGATGGCAGAGGCCTTGAAACCGGGTTCTCCCCTCGTGTTCACCTACCATCACAATGCCATCAGCGCATATTATCCCGTTGCCGTGGCCATCCTCGATGCAGGGCTTGCCTGTTCGGCTTCTCTGCCCTGCCCTGCGGAAATGGGGGCTTCCATTCATATTAACGGCACGGGATCCTCTATCATCGACACCGTCTTTGTCTGCCGCGCCACAGGCAAGTTTCCCAGGGCATGGCTCGCCGAGGCTCCCGAAGCGCTGGCACAACTTGTTCAGGATAATGTGGATGCATTAACAAAAGCACAGGTCAGGGTGACCTATGGCGATTTGCGGTGTATCATCTACGGCCATCTGATTCGTTTGTGTATATGGGCGCTTCGCAAGACATGGGATCACTCCCAAGAAACGAAAAAGAGGCTGGAGGCAGTGGCCCGTTGGATCGATCATTTCGGGGGGCTGCCGGCAGTGGAAGGGTGCCTGAATATGACCTCCGATAACCTTTACGAATCAAGACGCGCCGCAGTAGGCGAATCTCCGGCCACATATGCGGCAACAGACGATGCCATCATCTTTTAAGTATCTCACGAGGCGTTGGAGCTGATGCGACCCTTTGAACTGAGCCCGGATGAACTCAAGGAAAATCTGGAAGAGATGGTCGACGCAACCATCTCGGATCTGGGGTCGGAGTTCCTCCTGATGCCAGAGGGACCGGCCTTCCTCAGCTACGACGATTTCCGCGCCGCCTATGAGGTGTTGAAGAAAAGAACACACGCCTTCCTTGATTTCACCCCGGCCCGCATATTTGATGCCGTGGCACAAAACAGCCGCGCGTTCTGCGTTCTCAGGTCCATGCTCGGAATGACGCCGCCCGAGTGGGCCGAACTGGCAAAGTCCCAATACGATGTGGCTATCCCCCAGAATGCGGCCCGGATTTTGGATCGCAAATGCCGCGAGGATGGGCCATATGTGCAGCGTTTAGAAACCAAATATCAGCACCAAATGGCAACGTGCAAGGAGAATGGATCACCGCGGCCCAAACGACCCATCAGTCTGGAGAGAATCGATACGCTGATCCAAACTGCTGTCCATTTCTTGATTAAGGGCGCACCCAAGGCAGCGGAAGGCCTGGTACACCGAATGGCCAAGTTCGATAGTTCTCACGGCATCGAGTCCCTTCAATATGCTGCCAGAGAGGATGTCCCCTATGCCGTCTTGCTCTATGAGCGATATCTTGGGCGGCCGTTCGCGGCCCATCGCGACGCGGTTTCAGAGCTTGTTGGAGAGACCATAGAAAACGCCATCGAAGATTACCTCAGGAAAAACGGAGTCACCTACCGTAAAACCCAACGGGCCGAACGGATCCCCGGGTTCGGACAGGCCCCGGACTTCTGTATCCCGGACGAGATGAATCCCGCCGTAGTCATTGAAGCCAAATTGACCAGCGACGACGGCACGGCAAGGGACAAGGTGGCCAGGATCAAGGAATTGGAAACCCAGCGGAACCAGCATGTGGCAGAAGGACGTCCGTACTACGAGGTGGTGGCCTGTATAGACGGACGGGGATTCAGGGAGCGACGGGAAGACATGCGGCAGATGCTGTTGCGGCTGAACGGCAAGGTGTTTACCATGGCGACGCTGGACCGGTTGATTCATCACACCCGCATCCGGGAGTTCGTCAGTGCGCCCGGTTAAGAGCACTCAGCCGATTTCCCACGGCCTTATCCATATCCCCAACCACTTTGCCCTCTATCGGCAGACAGTATGTAATTGGCAAAGAACTTACCGCAACCACAGGTGAGTCAAAAGTAGACATGACCCATCCCCGAAACTTACCTTTTAATCAGCTTCCCGCTCCTCGCTCCCAGATTTAGGTGGACCGACCTCGGAGGTCAACAAAAAGTGCGGCAGCGGGATATTGGGGCCGCAGCGGACGGCATTAATACGACGGGCTCGGATCGGCGATGGCCTGAATGGGGAATTATGGGTTGCGGACCCGGGTCGCGCTGGGATATATTATAGCGATTAGATAACGATACAAGAAGCATAGTCATTACAAAAAAGGAGGGGTTAGAGAATGGCAAAGGTTCTGGTACTAAGATATAACAAAGGCAAATTTCCTCCATCTGCTGTGACAGACGAGTTCAAACAACAGGTTGGCGGGGCAATGGCGAAATATCTAAAACAAAACCCGGAAGTGAAGTTCAATGGGCTCTGGGTGAATGCAGAGGGCGTAGGCATCTGCGATTGGGAAGCACCCAACGCCGAAGCAGTGAAAAGGTTTATTGACAGTGCCGGGGCGACCTATGACGACATAGTAGCAGTAGAAAAAGTATTGTAATGCGGAACGCCAGGCCCTATGGGGTGCGGCATCATTTGCCGCGCCCCTGAAAGCCTGAAAAATGGATATACCTCACCAGTTCCTGCAAATAGCCGCCTTCCTGGCATATCACCGACTTCTATCTGTTTTGGAAGAGCTGGCCGGGGCGTCGATATCGCCGGTTAAAAGATATGGCATACCCGGTGAGCAGCCGCCTCATCAGGGCGACGATCTCATCGTCCCTGGAAAGCTTGCCGCGTTCTCCCTCCTGATTATGAGAAGATGAAGAAGACCAAGGCATCTAAGCGGGCGATTCTCGGTATGAATCATCGGTACCATCAGCCATATCACGTTATTTTATAATTAAAGGACGTGCCTATCTCTAAAAGCAGACCCGACCCGTCCTGCAAACTTACTTTTTAATCAGCGTCCCGCTCCCCAGATATATTGACATCTGACAGCCATATCAGCCGCACTCCCTCCATCGGGCGGTTTCCTGAATTCTCGAAACAGCTTATTGTCCGCTGGCCGCGTGGTCTCCTGTGCCGGTTGTCTTATCTCTACCCTGCCCAGTGATCATGAATGACACCAATGCGCCCGCATAACAGAGGAAAGCGCAGATAAGGGCGAGATTGAACCCGAAAAACAGGGAAATTACCGAGGCCAAAAGGCTACCCGTCACTGTGGCAAGGCCATTCATTCCCCAGGCCCATGCGATCGCCTGCCGCCCCCAGTGTTCGATAGCGGTGATGCCAAGCGGAAATGGCATGCCGAGAAAGAATCCAAGGGGCATCATAAGCAGGAAGGATGTTATCAGGCGGACCGTCATCGGTGCACGCATGAGAAGCTCACCGAGCACGTCAAAGCCAAATTGGAGAGAGACCCCATACAGGATGACCAATATGAACGGTGCCCACACGATGGAGGGGGAATATTGGCGCCGCAGGCGCGCTGAGAAGAGACTCCCGATCCCGGCAGAAAGAAGAAGGGCGCAGATAACCATGGAAAACGCATAGACGGGGTAACCGATAATCTTCATAAACTTCTGGATGAAAACAACCTCGATGATGATAAAACCAATCCCTAAAAATGAGAAATAGCTGACAACAAACCCCTTCCCCGACCAGGTGTTACTTCGGTTTCTACGAATCAGCAGGATACCGACACATGCGGCAGCGATAACCACAGACAGGCCGGCAAGCAGGAACAGGTGGATGATATCCATGGGTATCGAATGGGTCACGTAGCTGTTTAGCCAGCCTGCCGTGGCCCTGTCGAGGCCGCCCTGCCGACTTGGGGTGACCTTTCCGAGGCTCTTTCGGATGAATTTGAAGAAAGGCGTGTCGTCTGTGGCAGGTGTGAGCCGGATGGAAGAATCACCGAAAAGCCGGTCGCCGCCATCGCCTCTGAAGAATTCCGCCGGCAGGAAGCTTACATCTTTATGCAGCGGATCCTCTGCCACAACCCATGGTATGGCTTCATCCCCTTTCTCTGTAAAAAAGGCTGTTAGCGCGTCAATTTCCTTCGGTTCCCAGGGGGTCATCTTCATTAGAAAGGTGGGCTTAACATCGCCTAATCGCCGGGGGTCCCTCTGCCAGACAACCACGTGCCTGCGGAAATCAGTCCGCCCTAATTGCCGCCAGGCCTTGGCTGCTGTCGTGATAAGCCTTGGGTAGACCGGATGGTTGATCTGGAGAAGGCCTCCGACAGAAAGGTGTCTGAAGTACTCTTCAAACGCTTCGACGGTGAGCAGGTATGTGACATCGGCAGCCCCGGATCCCGATGCAATGCTTGATGTGGTATGGTTGCTATAAATCTGGATGATGTCGTAAGTCCGGTCACTAGCTCTAACGAATGCCCGCCCCTCACCGTGCACCAGATACACCCTTGGATCTTTAAGAATGCCGCCGTTATAAGCCGAATAACGATTGCGGTTGAGATCGATAACGAATTGGACCATCTCTACTGCATCCACGCGGGAGGCTCCATACATAAGCGCAGCCTTGACTTCCTGACCTGCACCTGCGCCGATCACCAAAACACGCGCTCCTTTGTCCCGCATCAGGTAGTGCGATGCGAGGACCCCCCGGTTCCAAAAATGAAATTGAGTCGAACCTGGTATGTCACTCCTTAACTTGTTGTAGTCACCGTCGAAAGGGAAGATGGTCGTAGCCTGCGTTCCCCCGTCGTAAGCTATGTCCTTTTCCTTGGGTTCACTCAGCACGTCGATCCTTGAGACGGGATCCCAAGCGGTGAATTCTATATTACCAGTCCGTTGTGCCTCTTTCACCCCGCCGCAGGGGAGATACTCCCCTTTTGCCTGATGCTGCAAGAAGATAAAGGTCGTGCTTGAACCTGCAAACGGAATACCACCAACGACAAGCGCAAGAACGACAAGGAATGCGGCAATTGGGTGCTTGCCGATGAGCGAGGCCGACGCAAGAAGAGCGACACCTGCCACACAGATGAGCAGACCGCCGGGCCCAATGGACGAGAAAACCGCCAAGAACGCAAAGGAGCCAAGGGACGCACCCACGAGGTCCCAGCAGTACAGTGCCGCGATTCGGCCGGGGTAAGAAGAAAAAACTCGTGAGAAATACAGGCCCGCCAGGAAGAAGGGGAGCCCGAGGAGCACGAACATCCCCAGCGTGCTTGCCACCTGCAGAAACGGCTCCTGAAAAACCCTGTCGAGATCCAAAGGTAGCCAATTGAGGCCAGGCCTTACACAGCATACAGCCGCACCGAAAAGGATCGGGAGATGGGCAGTGCGGGGATCGTGATCCCTTGATCTGTTCGCCTCATAGACACCAGCCAGTCCAAGGCAGAACATGGCTGAGGAAATTATCAGATATCCAAGATTCGGCGTTAGGATAAAATCGAACACCCTGATGAGCACAATCTCCAGGGTGAGAACACTGAAAGCCATCGAGAAGGTGGCAAAACCCAATCGCATCAATTTACTGTCTTTCACTTGGAAGATCCTCACGTTGGAAATCGGCAATAGAGCGGGAGTCTATGCATGCTGATAATTTGTTCTTCAAACTGGATACCTCCAATGGCCATCTAATCTTAACTTCTCAACATCCTGGAAGCCAACAGAAGGCTGTGGCGTGTCGCAGATTCTGCTCAAGCGGGGAATTCCCCCAGGGAGTTTATCCGTCAAACGGTTATCGATGGATATTAAGATAACACATTATAACTTCTTCTTTTTTCATTTCTTCCTTCTTAGAAAGGGAACTATAGGTGGACCGACCTCGGAGGTCAACAAAAAGTGCGGCAGCAGGGCATTGGGGCCGCAGCGGATGGCATCAATACGACAGGCTCGGATCGGCGATGGCCTGAATGGGGAATTATGGGTTGCGCAGCCGGGCCGCACTGGGATATACTATATCGATTAGACAACGATACAAGAAGCATAGTCATCACAAAAAAGGAGGGATTAGAAAATGGCAAAGGTTCTGGTACTAAGATATAACAAAGGCAAATTTCCTCCATCTGCTGTGACAGACGAGTTCAAACAACAAGTTGGCGGGGCAATGGCGAAATATCTAAAAGAAAACCCGGAAGTGAAGTTCAATGGGCTCTGGGTGAATGCAGAGGGCGTAGGCATCTGCGATTGGGAAGCACCCAACGCCGAAACAGTGAAAAGGTTTATTGACAGTGCCGGGGCGACCTATGACGACATAGTAGCAGTAGAAAAAATATTGTAATGCGGAACGGCAGGCCCTATGGGGTGCGGCATCCTTTGCCGCGCCCCTGACAGCCTGAAAAATGGATATGCCCCGCCAGTTCGTGCAAGCAGCGCTCTTCCCGGCGTATCACTGACTTCTATCTCTTTTGGAAGAGCTGGCCGGGGCGTCGATATTGCCGGTTACAAGATATGGCGTACCCGGTGAGCAGCCGCGTCATCAGGGTGGCGACCCCCATCGTTTTTGGAAAGCTTGCGGCGTTCTCCCTCCTGATTATGAGATGACAAAGAAGACCAAAGGCATCTAAGCGGGCGATTCTCGACATGGCGCATCGGTAACGCAACACATATTCCATGTTGAGTTATCTTATTATTAAAGGACGTGCCCCTACACAATTTGTTGTATAGAACGTTCCGGAAATCCACACTGAGGATGAAAGGAACAATTTCATGGGCCTTCCCCCTGCCCACGCAACTTTCTATGACGCCATGCTGGCGTAGTAGGGTGATGGCACCGTTGGGTACGCCCGGAACACATGCACGAAAACCGCCTCTGTCTTGTCCCGCACATCTTCCTCTGAATAGGTTTCCGGCAACCCGGTTTGCTCGCTCCAGAGATAATCCTGAATCGCCAGACGGACCGCGTCCCGGGTGGATTCCTTATCGCGCCAGTGATTGATCCTCAGTTTTTCCGCCTTGAGCGTTTCGAGCAGATCGACGGCGACCGCCTTTATGCGTTTGATGTCACCGGACGTCAGGTTTGGCTTTCTCAGCAGGTCGAATACGGCGAGACTTTCCTCATCGAGCCCTTCCCGGACGGCGCGGCTCTCCTCATCGTCCATCTCGCCCATGATCTGCAGAAGCGCTTCAAAGGTCTTCTCGATGGTCACCCGATCCTTCTCGCGGTTGTACTCGGCGACGATCTCCTCATAATGCCTTTGGAAATCGGTCCGCAAGGGATTCTGCTGGAGCAGACGCTGCAGGCGTTGTTCGATGGCGGTCTTCAGATTCTGCACGGTGGTACGCTTGGCCGGGCTGCGCTCGAACTCCCGGCGCAAACGGTCGAAATCGATCTTGCTGATATCGTACGGTGCCAGCTCTTCGGCAACAGCCGGCCCAGTCTGTGTCTCAATCGCCTCATCGACGACCTGATGTAGTTGGCGGATGATATCGGTGATATCCGCCTGCTCACGGTCCTGTTGCAGGCTTTTATAGACGATGTTGATGGCGTCGAAGTCGCCCCGGCAATCATTGACGCCTTCGATGGTGAGGCAGGCCTTCAACTTCGAGAATACGGCCCGGCACATCACCTCGAAGCGTTTTCGGGTTTCGTCGTTTTCGTTCGCTGCCTCCTTGGCGGCGAGAATCGCCGCATTTCGGGCAAATCCGGTCTGCTCGATAATCCCATCCAAAGACGCGCCTCGCTCCGAAAGATATGCCCGGACAAAGGTAATGGCTTCACGAAGATCGGCCAGCAGTTCCTCGTCCGGTTTGGCCGGTTCGGTTTCGCCGCCATCGCCACCGCGTCCTTCATCGCCCGTTCCGGCAAAGGTCGCCAGCGCCTTGCGCAGATTCTTCAGGATGCCGCAGTAATCGACGATCATCCCGTTGTTCTTGCCCTCGTTGACCCGGTTCGCCCGGGCAATGGCCTGCATCAGGGTGTGCGCCTTGAGGGGTTTGTCCAGGTACAGGGTCGAGAGGCTGGGGACATCAAAGCCAGTCAGCCACATGGCACAAACGATGGCCACGCGAAAGGGGTGTTCCTCGGCCTTGAACGCATCGTCCATCGACAATCGCTGCATGTTCTGGAACTGCGGCTGTTTCCGCATGGCCTCGGGGAGGTCGATGCCTTCCTTGATGAGGCGGCGGTACGGGGTGATGTCCAGCTCCCATTTGCGGAACTTCTCGATCTCGCCCTGTTCCTCGCTGACCACCACCGCCATCTGCGTCTGGCGCATCCACTCGATCTGACGACGCCGGTACTGTTCATCCTGCTCATCCGTGGCCTTGGGCAATTGCGCTTCCAGCTCGCCGATTCTCTCGTTCCAATAGAACTCAATCAGCCTGTGCATCCGAACGCAGGTGATCTTGTCGATGCAGACCAGCATCGCCTTGCCGGTTTCCCACGCCGTGGAATAGTGGCGCACAAAGTCACGGGCTACCTGGTCGAGGCGTTTCCCGGCCGTGATGATGTGATATTCGCGCTTGAGCTCCTGCTCCAGGCGCTGTTCCACATCGATATTGCCCGTCTCCAGTTCCTCGAGCTTCTCGGCAATGCGCTCGTTCAGATCGCCGACCGCCACGCCGAGCTTGTCGCCACGCGCATCGTAATAGAGCGGCACTGTGGCCTTGTCCTCAACGGCTCGCTGGAAATCATAGGTGGAGACGTAATCGCCGAAC
>Ga0172370_10002044_pt1 | contig 29663 bp, 22 predicted proteins | sample LakKiv5m_FD_114538 | JGI IMG/M metagenome (GOLD analysis project Ga0172370, IMG submission 114538) | Freshwater microbial communities from Kabuno Bay, South-Kivu, Congo - kab_022012_11.5m | ecosystem: Environmental > Aquatic > Freshwater > Lake | place: Democratic Republic of the Congo...
AGCAATTTATGGTGGGTTAAAAGCAAAAAAAATCAAGTTTTTTTATTCATGGTAAAAAAACACATTCATTTTTTGTATCATTGCAGGACAATCAATCAAACCCGGCAATTTTGCAGAATTGAATAAAAAGGATTTTTAAGCTTACCGGAATAATTATGAATAAAATCAAGACACTTAATTTACAAAAGCCCGAAGCGTGGGGTTCACGGGTTGGGCTCGTGCTTGCCATGGCAGGTAATGCTGTAGGCTTTGGAAATTTTTTGAGGTTTCCTGTGCAGGCCATGCAAAATGGCGGCGGGGCATTTATTATTCCATATCTTGTAAGTCTTGTGGTCTTAGGACTGCCGCTTCTGCTCATCGAGTGGTCGTCAGGAAGATTTGGTGGGCAATTCGGCCATCACTCCACTCCTTTTATCATGTATAGCCTTAATAAGCGCCGGATATGGCAATATGTCGGCGTTTTCGGAATATTTTCCAATATCGCTATCGCCTCGTATTATTGTTACATCGAAAGCTGGACAATGTCGTATGTTTATCATTCGGTTGTTGGTACTTTCGGTGGAATGAACCAGCACCAGGTGGCAGGATTTTTTGACAATTACCTGGACATTTCAACCTCATCAACCGGCATTCCTTTTGAAGCCGTGGTGTTTTTTGTACTTTGCCTGGCCCTTAACACCTGGATTTTGAGCAAAGGCTTAAGTGGTGGCGTTGAGAAAGCTGCAAAGATCGGGGTTCCGCTTCTTATTATCTTTGGAATCTTCCTTGCAATTAAAGGAATTTTCCTTCGAAGTGGTTCACAAGGCGCAATATGGGATGGGATTGAAGGATTAAATTTCTTATGGACACCCAAATATGATTCACTTGCCAATCCCAAGGTCTGGCTTGCTGCTGCCGGACAAATATTCTTTACACTTTCTGTCGGGATGGGCAGCATCCAATGCTATGCCTCCTATTTAAAAGAAAAAGAAGATATTGCCTGCAACGCCATGTCGGCAGGCTTTACCAACGAATTTGTCGAAATCGTACTTGGAAGTTCCATTATTATCCCGATTTCGGTAGGTTACCTTGGAATCGACAAAGTAATTGAACTTACCAATCTGGGTGGACTTGGTCTGGCTTTCCGAACCATGCCTTATCTATTCCAGCAATGGGGTGTACTTCTTTCCGCAATTGCAGGAATGGCATTCTTCGGATTATTGTTTTTTGCAGGGATCACTTCATCCCTGGCTATGGGAACGCCGGTCATGGGTTTTTTAAATGACGAGTTCAACTGGCCCCGAAAACGTTCGGCGCTTACTTTTGGAATTATCGTTTTACTTCTTGGACTTCCAACGGTTTTCTTTTTCCAGAAAGGTGTTTTTGATGAATACGATTACTGGGCGGGAACGGTTTCGCTTGTCGTTTTTGCAATGCTCGAAGCGATCTTGTTTGCCTGGTTTTTTGGCCTCGAAAAAGGCTGGGCAGAGATTAACCGGGGTGCTGATATAAAGATTCCAATACTATTTAAATATCTGCTAAAATATGTTACGCCAGTGGTCCTGATTGCGATTTTTATCGGTTCGTTGGTAACTCCAAAAGATGATGATTGGTCCAGAGTAAGTATCAAAGGATGGGAAGTAAGCAATGGTAGCATCATCGGGCAAATTACACATAAAGGCATCGGGCCGAATAAGAAATATTTTGCCAATACTTTTTACTCTGAGACAGATGGCCGGGTCGATAGCATTTACACTTTGCGCAATAAAATCCTTGTAAGAATAATTCCTGACGGAAAGCCCGAGGATTTTGCCATAAACTACGAATTCACAAAACATCATAAATTACTCGTAAGCATGGGTGAAACAGTCAAAACAGGTGATCCTGTGTATTCTGGAAAAATTATAAACAACATTTTTTATATAGATATGTCGCGCATTTTATTGGTGTTTGTTTTTGCCGGGATATCATTCATGGTATTTATTGCATACCGAAAACGTACACACGAAAACCGGATTTAATTATGAATACATCAGCAATTATTTTATTGAGTATTGTTTGGGGCTTGGTAACATTTTTTACCATTTATTTTTTTATAATCATCCTGAGAGCCCCAAAGAAACCGGAGCCTGATTCGTACACCGAAAACGACGATGAAGTTTAAAATACTTGCTGCATCCGGCAGGTGAAGGTCTGATTTTGCACGACAACTGGTATATCTGATCACGTTTGATGAGAATAACCAAAGTTCGCATGTGTAACCAATGTATTTGATTTTTTTTGCAACATGATAAGGTAACCCTATTAAAACAATTTTTCATTACCTTTGAACGATAAAACCCTTTTCCATTGTCAACATTTGGTCAATACATCAGAGACTATTTCTCTTTTAGCAAAGGCCAGCGAAACGGCTCACTCGTTCTGCTTAGCCTGATAATCATTATGCTGATCGTTTATTTTTCACTGCCTGCATTTATTAAACCCTATTGGGAGAAGAGTTCAGGCTTTGCGGAAGAAATTAAAGTTTTCGAATCGTCTCACAAAACCCCTGAGAAGAAGCATCTCACACCTTTTGCTTTCGACCCTAACGAATTAACTGCCGAAAAGTGGACCGAACTGGGGCTTAGCGAGAAACAAGTCAGGATTATCATGAATTTCCGCGACAAAGGAGGTAAGTTTTATGATAAAGAGGACCTGAAAAAAATGTATTCCATTTCAGCAGAGGAGTATTCAATCCTTGAACCATTTATCGAAATTAAAAAAACCGCACCTTTTGGTCATGAAGAAGATTTAAAAACTGAATCCACCTTTGCCCCTTTTACCTTCGATCCCAATGCACTTCCGCAATTGGATTACCGAAAGCTGGGACTGAATGAGGGCCAGATCCGGAATATCGAAAGTTATATGGCTGCCGGAGGCAAATTTATCTCGAAAGAAGATTTTAAAAAAATTTACACCATTTCCAATGACGATTTCAACAGATTGGAGGCCTATATTTTGCTTCCATCCAGAGATTCACTGAAAAAACCGGCCGTCAGCCGCCATGATGTTGGTCTTCCCATTGTCGAAATCAATGGTGCCGATACAAGTATGCTTGAAAACCTGAAAGGTGTTGGCGCAGCCTTTGCCGGAAGGATCATCAAATACCGTAATTTGCTGGGTGGTTTTTACAAAAAGGAACAATTACTCGAGGTCTTTGGGATGGACACCGCCCGTTACGCCGGTTTTGCCGGACAGCTTGAGATTAACTCCGAACTCATCAAAAAGAAGAATCTGAATACAGTCGAATTTAAGGAATTATTAAAACATCCTTACCTCGAATATTATCTGGTTAAATCGATTTTTGACTACAAAGATAAAAACGGCCGGTTCGACTCGGTGGCAGAGTTGTGTAAAGTGAACCTGATTTATAAAGAATTGTACGAAAAGATTTCGCCATATCTTTATGTCGAAAACAAGAAATGATGCCGGACAGAATAAACATAGCAAAATATTTGGAGAGTTTGACAATTGTCAGCCTTCTGATAATGGCATATTGGGTGACCCCGCTTCATTCACAAAATTACAGGGTTGAAATCGATTCACTCAAAGCTGGAAAAACATACAATGACCAGGTAAATTTTTTGAATGATTTATCTGAAAATCTGCGGAAATCAAATCCTGCAAAGGCTAAAGCATTTTCTATGGAAGCTATCAGGATTTCGAAGGCTTTGGGAAATAATCTTTTACTGGCACATACAACAAAAAATCTGGCAAATGTTAATTATGTGATTAGTAATTTTGATACAGCCACTTTGCTTTACCAACAGGCAGCGGAGCTTTATGTTCAAATCGACGATAGTTCTGGCTGGGCTGAAAGTCTAAATGCCATCGGCATGATTAAAGTTATCTCAGGCAATTTCGATGAAGGTCTTCTTGATCTGGAGTCGGCATTGAAAGTTAAAACAGAACTTTACGACCAAAAATATATTTCGATTATCTTGAGAAATATCGGAAATGCATACAACTATCGGGGCGATTATGACACGGCACTATTTTACTACAAAAAGTCGCTCGTTGCAAACCAAACCTTAAAAAACCTGGAAGGAAGTATTGGGCTTTTAATAAACATTGGTTCTATTTTTCAAAGTCAAGAACTTTATGTTGACGCCATGCAAAATTATCTGCGAGCAATTAAATTAGCTGATAGTATTAATGATTTCTTCGATAAAGCCATTGCACTTCGAAATTTGGGGGCAATTTACGCTGAAATGGGAAAATCGAATGAAGCGCTCCAATACCTTTCAGAATCGTTTGAAATTCGCGAAAATATTGGGGATAAAACAGGACAGGCATCAACTTTAAGTGTCATTGGCAAAGTTTATGAAGGCGAAGAAAATCTGGAGAGGGCCAACGAAGTTTTTATCCAAAGCCTTAAAATTTACCATGAACTCGGCAACAAGCGGGAAATCGCTAAAACACTTACTTATATTGGTCATAACTTAGCAATGCAAAATGAATTTGGAAAAGCTTTGGAATATTACCGGGAAAGTCTTCAACTCGCCGGAGAAGCAGGATTACTCCTCGAGTCGTCAGAAAACGCCTGGAACATGGCTTTAACTTTCGCTGCTCTCCGACAAATGGACAGTGCCGAATTTTACCTTACTGAATACGACACATATCAGGATTCTCTAAATATCGAACCAGGTACTTTACTGGCTTTAAAAGATTCGATCGGTTCAGATCACGGAACTGCAGTTGGGAAAAACCCGGAAAGCCTGACCAATATTCTCCTGATCAGTCAATCTGTTTTGATGATTATAATTGCAGGACTGATCGTTTTTATCCTCGCACTCTTAATCATAATCTTTAACCTCCAAAGGAAATTCCACAAAACAAAACTCCGTTAAGCTTGTTTTCTATCTTTGTCGAAAATGTAGAAACGGATTATGAGTAAAATAAGTGGTGTATTAAAAAAGTATCCCCGTACATTCTGGATTGCCAACACCATGGAACTGTTCGAGCGTTGGGCCTGGTATGGCATTTTCATGCTGCTCGCACTTTACCTCACAGGTTCACAGGAAACCGGGGCACTTGGATTTTCACAGGAACAAAAAGGTTACATGATGGGTCCGATAGTGGCTATGCTTTACTTTTTACCGCTCATTACTGGCGCTATTGCCGACAGGTATGGTTACCGTCGGGTTCTTATTGTGGCGTACCTCATCCTGGCCAGCGGTTATCTGATGATGGGGCTCTTTAAAACCTACTTATCCCTGTATCTCGTTTTCATGTTTGTAGCACTGGGTGCGGCCCTTTTTAAACCCATCATATCGGCAACAGTCGCCAGGACTACCGATGATGAAACCTCATCGATAGGCTTTGGAATTTTTTATATGATGGTAAACATTGGTGCGTTTATCGGGCCGGTGATGGCGAGCAAGCTACGGGTGGTTAACTGGCAATACATGTTTTTTATGTCGGCGGCTGCCATTTTAATTAATTTAATGATCGTGCTTTTTGTGTTTAAAGAACCCGAAAGGACGAAAAATACCGATCCACTCCTAAGATCCATACTCACAATCTTCAAAAATATCCGCATCGCCATCAGCGACTTAAAACTCGTATTGTTTTTAATTATCATTATCGGGTTTTGGTCGATTTATAACCAGTTATTTTATTCGTTGCCTGTCTTTATCGATCAATGGATGGATACTTCGGTTATTTACAACCTTTTACATTCCTTCTCCCCCAACGTTGCCAAAGCAGTCGGAACCGAACAGGGAACCATTGCCCCTGAAATGTTATCAAATATTGATGCTTTTTACATCATCATTTTTCAGGTATTTGTATCAGCCCTGGTGATGAAATTCAAACCACTTAAGGCGATGATGTCAGGAATCCTAGTAAATGCTTTGGGGCTTGCACTCATGTTTTACACCAACAATCCCTTTTTCCTTTTTATTTCGATTTTGATTTTTGGCTGGGGTGAAATGGCCAGTTCTCCCAAAATAACCGAATACATTGGCAGGATTGCGCCCAAAGAAAAAACTGCACTCTATATGGGGGCATCCTTTATCCCTCTGGCCGGGGGGAACTTTTTTGCCGGAATTTTATCCGGTGATGTTTATGGAAATTTGTCGGACAAAATAACCTTATTGCAGCGGGAAGTTGTTGCACGGGGTCTCAAAATTCCGGCAATTTCCGAACATTTCACCCAAAACGATTATACGAGCCAGGCTGCCAAACTGATGGGAATGACCGATCGGGGACTCACAAATTATCTCTGGAGTACGTATCATCCGGGCAACATCTGGATGGTTTTTGCTTGCATTGGCCTTGTAACCGTTTTGCTTCTGTTCCTTTACGACAGATTTATCCTTACAACAAAGGCAACAAAATAAAAGTAAATCTGTTAATCCATTTATTTCATGTTATGAAGCAAATTGTCGTTTCGCTGCTTAAGCAATTGTTGTTCTGGATGTTGTATTTTGCGCTTGCCCGCCTGATATTCCTTGTTTTTTATTCAGGAAGTCTCCAAGCCGATGGTGCAGGTATTTTTGAAACACTGGCAGGCTTTTTTTATGCATTCAAACTCGATCTTGCCACCAGCTGTTATTTTCTAATCATTCCATTTTCCCTGCTCCTGATACAATCGGTCTGGAGCCCTGCTTTTCTGAATGTCATCAACAAAGGCTATACACTATTCATGCTTTTGCTGTATTCGCTCATTACCGGCGGCGAACTGGGCCTTTACGGCGAATGGAAAACCAAACTGAATTACAAAGCCCTTCACTACCTGCAGCACCCGTCTGAAATCTATAATTCGGCATCGACAGGAGCATTTTTTGCCCTGGTACTCATTGTAAGCAGTCTTACCATTTTTTCGTTCTGGATGTATCGGAAATATTTTTATAAGAACATTCACCTTGAAAAGCCAAACTATTACTTTTCTTTACTCTTTCTGGCTGTCACTCCTCCATTTATTCTTGTCGGGATGCGGGGTGGAATTCAGCAGATTCCCATCATTCAAAGCCAGTCGTATTATTCCGACAAGAACATCCTGAATCTGGCTGCCACCAATAATGCCTTCAATCTATATATCAGCATTATCGAAAACATAAAAAACTTTGGTAAGAATCCATTTACTTTTTACCCTTTGGCTGATGCCAGAAAAACGGTCGAGCAGATTTATTCGATTCAAAAAGATACCACGATAAATATTCTCAAAACCAAAAGACCCAACATCGTTATCCTGATCCTAGAAAGCTGGTCGGCCGATCTTATTGAGTCGCTGGGTGGTGAGCCAGGAATAACCCCGGAATTCAGAAAATTGGAAAAGGAGGGCATTTTGTTCGATCGGATGTTGTCGAGTGGCTCAAGGTCGGAACAAGGGATGGCCTCGATTTTTGGTGGTTTCCCGGCCCATCCGATCTCTTCAATCACCAAACAACCCGACAAATTTGTCCATCTGCCAAGCCTTATTCACATTTTCAATGATCTGGGTTATGCTACCTCATTCTATTTTGGTGGCCAGCTCATTTATGGGAATATTAAAGGATACATCATTTATAATGGGTTTGAACGGATTATGGAAGGCGATAATTTTCCCGACTCAATCCCGAGAGGGAAATTGGGAGTTCACGACGAATATACCCTCAACAGGCTTTACCGCGACCTGAATCAGGAAAAACAGCCCTTTTTTGCTGGCTTGTTTACACTCAGTTCACATTCTCCCTACGACGAGCCTATGGAAGAAAAGTTCGATTGGGGTGGTAACGAAAGACCTTACATCAACTCGGCCTATTATGCCGATCATTGCCTGGGCGAATTTTTCAGAAAGGCCAGAACCCAGCCCTGGTTCGACAGTACGCTTTTCATTTTAACCGCCGATCATAGTCATAACTCTTACAAGAACTGGCCTTATCATACCGTTGAATATCACAGAATTCCTGTTTTGTTTTATGGAAATGTGATTAAAGATAAATACAGGGGGATAAAATGGGAACAACCCGGTTCACAAGTCGATCTGGCTTCGACAATACTAGGGCAGATGTATCTTCCGCACAGTCAGTTTCACTGGAGCCGGGATTTATTTAACCCCTATTCGCCCAAATTTCAATATTTTGGTTTTGATGACGGGCTTATCTGGACAGAACCGGGAACAGGTTTCAGCTATGATGCTGACCTTGATTTATATTACTGGAAAAAACCTGACACCATCGATGAGCAGGTTATCAGGAACGGAAAATCATATCTGCAAATGGTTTTCCAGGAATATATCGATTATTAGGAAATGCATAAAGTGGCTTCAATGAGCAGTAGTAAGAATTGACGAAAATTTAATTTTGCAAATCAAATGCTGTTTAAAACTGCCGGATGGCGTATTTGGACTATTGACTTACAGTATGCACCTTAGCCCGAATTTATGCCATTTTAATAAGGATGGTCTTAATCGCATCAGAAACATCTTCAGCTTTATCGACAGCCTTTTCGAGGGTGTTTAGAATTTCCTTGTTTTTAATTAATTCGAGGGTGTCTTTCTCCTCATCAAAAAGCTTTGAAATACCCATGTGATAAAGATCGTCTGCCTCGTTTTCGAGTGTATTCAGGACAATGCACGATTGGATGATTTTATCCTTGTTTTTTCCTGCATTTCGTAATCCGTTTACCGAATATTCGATTTCTTTGGTCGCCTGAAAAATAATTTCAGCAAATTCTGCAAAGACAGGAATCAGCACTTTTGGTTTGTAGAGGCTGATTCGCTGGCTTGCACCATTAATATAATCAAGCACATCGTCTAGCGTAGCTGCAAGTTCCTGAATGTCTTCCCGGTCAAATGGCGTAATAAAGGATTTATTTAGCTGATTATAAATCTGATGTGTAATTTCATCCCCTTCAAGCTCAGTGCCTTTAATCTGTTTTACTATTGGCTCGCGTTGCTCAATGTTTTCAGTGTCCATCAGGGTTTTAAACAAGGTGGAAGCCTTGATGAGAATTTTCACATCTTCCTCAAAGAGTGGGAAGAACGCCGTGTCTTTCGGCACAAAAAACTTTAAAAAATAATCGAGGTTCATAATCTTAGTTTTATGTTGTTATCCTCAAGTGTAGGTCTTTTACTCAAAATAAAATTAACGAATTATTCAAAATACATCCTAAGAAAAAAATAAATGAATGCACTTATCAGGGCGGACACAGGTATAGTTAGAATCCATGCCCAGAAAATCTTGGTGGTGACACCCCATTTGACTGCCGAAACACCTTTTCTTGCTCCAGCGCCAATTATAGCACCTGTTATTGTGTGGGTTGTGCTTACCGGAATACCAAAATGAGTTGCCCCAAATAAAGTAAGCGCTCCTGCCGATTCAGCACAAAAACCTTCAAATGGTTTTAGTTTGGTGATTTTTTGTCCCATGGTTTTAACAATTCTCCAACCGCCAAATAATGTCCCTAAAGCAATTGCAGTATGACACGATAAAACAATCCATAAACTAATCGGATCATTTTTTGTAGTAATACCGGTAACAATAAGTGCAACCCAAATAATACCCATCGATTTTTGTGCATCATTTCCACCATGCCCGAGACTGAAAGCGGCAGCAGATAAAAGCTGTAATCGCCGGAAATATTTATCAATACCTGAGGGTGATTGTTTTCTGGCGAAAAAGATTACAATGGCTGAAATGATGAACGATATGATCATACCAAGCACAGGCGCAATGACGATAAAAATTACTATTTTCATAACTCCTGCAAACTCCACTGTTCCCCAGCCTGAACTGGCAACGGCTGCTCCAACCAATCCACCGACAAGTGTGTGCGAAGAACTTGAAGGAAGACCGTACCACCAGGTAAGTAGATTCCACACAATAGCTGCAATCACAGCAGCTGCAATAACATTAAGGTTTATAATATCCGGATTTATAACTCCCTTTCCCATCGTTGAAGCAACCTTAAGCGGGAAGATCAGAAATGCAACAAAATTGAAGAATGCAGCCATAATTACTGCGGTCAAAGGTGAAAGCACTTTTGTAGAAACTACGGTGGCAATAGAGTTTGCCGAATCATGAAAACCATTGATGAAATCGAAAATGAGTACTAAGGCAACAATGATGTAAAGAAATTCCATATTAGAATGATGTCAAAAAAAATATTCATCAAATCTAAATGTTTTATAAATCTTCTTTAGTGAACCAACATTAAATTTATGTTAATTTACTAACAAGGATTTCTTGCTACAAAACAATGAAAATCCAGATTGTCAATACCATTATCAACAACAGATTAGATTTGGGAGGTAATAAATTCGATGGAGTGTTATTTTTAGCTAAAAAAGTACAGCGGGATCAAATTCCGGCTCAAAAATATTTCCCTGGTATCAGGTAATTGCTAACATAATCATCGACCCCTTCTTCAAGCGTGGTAAATGCTTTGGTATAGCCGTAATTTCTGAGTTTGGTGGTATCGGCTTCGGTAAAATACTGGTATTTATCGCGAATATCCGCAGGTGTATCAATGAAATGGATTTCGGGTTCTTTTCCAAGCGACCAGAAAGTTGCATTTGCAAGGGCAAGAAAAGTCCGTGCCTGGCCGGTTCCCAAATTATATAAACCTGATGATTTCCGGTTATTCATAAAATAGAAAAGCACGTCCACCACATCTTTCACAAAAATAAAATCCCTCAATTGCTCACCATCCTTAAATTTGGGATTGTGCGAACTGAATAGTTTCATGATTCCAGTGTTGCTGATCTGGTGAAAAGCATGAAAAACCACTGATGCCATACGCCCTTTGTGAAATTCGTTGGGACCGTAAACATTAAAAAACTTAAAACCTACCCAAAATGGTGGAGCATTCTTTTGTTTCAGTGCCCATTTATCGAAATCATTCTTCGATTCTCCGTATGGATTTAGCGGTTTGAGGTCCTCAACAATGTCATGATCATCCACATAACCTAATTCCCCCAATCCGTAAGTAGCTGCAGAAGAAGCATAAACTAACGGGATGCCGTATTCGGCACACTTAAGCCAAACCATTTTGGTATAATTCAGGTTGAGTTCATCAAAGATTCCCTTATTAAACTCGGTGGTATCGGTACGGGCTCCGATATGAAAAATGAAATCAACAGTGGAATAGTTGCTATCCAACCAGTCGAAAAAATTAAGCCGGTGAACCTCATGAAGGCTGAATTTCTGGTGGAGGTTTTTATTCTTTTCAGGATGGGAAAAATCATCTACCACAACAATGTCTTTAAATCCTTCGTGGTTTAGTTTTCCTACCAAAACGCTTCCGATAAACCCTGCTGCTCCTGTTACGACAATCATTATTTTATTTATGATTTTTGATTTTTGATTTATGATTTATGATTTATGATTTATGATTTATGATTAATTATTATCTACAGCCTACTGTTTACTGTTTACTTCTTCAATGCTGCCTCTAAAAATGCTTTAGCAAGTGGTGTCGTCAATGGGCCCGGATATTCCATGCGTTCAGGGTGCCATTGAACTGTAAGCAAAAAAGGCTTCTCTTTTGGATTCTTCCAACCCAACGATTCGATAATTCCATCGTCGGCAACGGCCAAAACTTTTAAATCATTTGCCACTCTGTCAACTGCCTGGTGGTGATTCGTGGTAACCTGACCGCTTTCGACCCCAGATAATTGCGACAACAAGCTGTTTGGATAAACCTTAGCATTGTGAAAGCATTTTGTATAATCCGCACAGCGGTGGAGAATGTCTGTTCTTACATCGGTGGGAATGTCAACATAAAGCGTCCCGCCAAGAGCCACATTGAAAATTTGCTGACCCCGGCAGACTCCTAAAATTGGAATTTTACGCTTCAATGCTTTTTTGATCAGGCTAAACTCAAGGGTATCACGTTTCAAATTAAATCCGTCACATCGTGCCGTATCGGATTCCTTCCCGTACCTGCCGGGATAAACATCTTCACCCCCTGTCAGCAATAACCCGTTGCAGGTTTTAAAAACCCGGAATACTGAATCAGCCGGAAGGTTGTTCATGGCAATATATTCGGCATCGGGATCAATATGCTTCAACCATTTAATGTAATTGCTACTGTCCATTTCACCGGAGATAAAGGAAACAGCAATTCTTAGCTTTTCAGGCTTGTTTCCACAGGAAAATAAAAAAAATGATCCAATTACAAGGATTACCAGGAAGTTGCGGGAGAATGACTTTTTAATGATCATAAAATTTTCCTTTTAAATTGAATTCAAAAGTAACTTTTTTACTTAGACTGTCAATAACACCTTTAGCTGATCAGCCCCATACGACAGCTTATTAAAACGGAAAACGTCCTATAGAAATGTTCAAACGGAAAAGGTTCACATAAAATTCTGTCCTGGCTTTTAAAAGGTTTAACCTGCTTTCTGATTCCATCGTTTCGTCATCCAATAAATCGAGGTTTGTCAAGGAACCACTTTTGTAACTTACTTCAGCCAGGGAAAGGGCTTCTTTGGCTTGTTTTACCTGCAACTCCGATTGCATGATTTTGCGTTCGGAAGCCAGCAGGTTTGCATCGTTCTGGTAAACCTCTGTAGAAATGTCCCTCCGGATTTGCTGCTGATCCTGTCTGGCTATGTTAATTTCGCTGTTTGCCATCATGAGGTGGTATTTCTGTCTTGAACCTTCATAAATAGGGATTTTTAAAGATAATCCTGCCACATAGTTGGCTTTCAACTTATTTAATTCAGGAAAATAACCGTTTTTGATCCCTCCTGAGGCAAAAGCAGCAATTGCCGGATTGTTCTGTACCTTGGTGGCTGCCAGGTTGAGTTCGGAATGTTGTTGTTTCAGGTTTGCAAGTGCAATTTCTGTCCGGTGACTGTAAGCAATATCAACTAAATTTTCCGGACTCTCCGGTTGTACAGTGTCCATTTCGACAGCTTTAACCTTTAAAAGCGTATTTGATGGCAGTCCAAGCAACGAATTTAGCAAAGCAGCTGCATTTTTAAAAGCCGTTTCAACATCCACTTTTTGGGTCTCTGCCGCAGTTAGTCTCACCTGAGTAGAAAGTACTTCGTATTTTGTTGCTGAACCTGATTCATAACTCTTATTCACGAAATTGAGGTGCTCTTTTAAGGTTTCTATCTGAAGGTTTCTTATTTTAATGGCCTCCTGAAAATAAACCAGGGCGTAATAGTTTACTGTAGTAGCAATTGCAAGGCGTTGCTTCACAAGGTCAACATTTGCAATGGCTATTTCTTTGGATGATTCCTGAAGTTCGATGTTTTTCCTGGTTTTCGAAAAGTCGTAAACCGTCTGACTTGCGTTTAAAGCAGCACTAAAATTGTTTGCAGGTGCCATATCAAATGATCCCAGATCGGGGATTGAAATTGAGGGAACAGGTCCAATCCGCGCATAGTCAGCTCCAATATTAATATCGGGCAATCCTGAAGAACGGGCAAGTCCCACTCCGGCTTCGGCAAGTTGAATAGCTTCCGTTGCTTTTAGCACCGAAGGATGATTTGCCAGGACATCTTTCAGGACTATTTCCAGGCTGAGTGAATCAGTAATACTTAGTTTATTCTTCGCCTGGTCTGCCTGTGAATAAACACTTCCAGTTTCTGCTGCCACAAAGAAAATTAGTAGTAAAATGTTTTTTACCACCGATTTCATCACTGTATTCTTTGAAGAATTTTTCATTTATGCATTGACTCGTTTAATTCGATTTTAGAAAATTTCGCAGCCTTTTCGGTATTCTTCCGTTTTCTTCCTTTAAGAAAGAACACCGGAATAATACTGATTAACGAAAATATCGCTGCCAGCAGGAAGTCATCATCGATGCCTTGTATAAAGGCCTGTTTATTAAGATTTGATAGCAGGATGGCCCGGCTCTGGTTTTCTGCAACTGATCCTGCACTACCCATCGTGGAGGAAACATATCCAACAAGATGGTGCATTACCGATTGAAAAAATGGTGAATTAACCTGCAGGGATTCGCCGTAAACCTGGCTGTGAAATATGACTCTTGAAGTAAGCACTGTCGAAAGGATGGCAACTCCAAAACTTCCACCCACCTGTCTGATCACATTCGAAAGTCCCGATGCCTGAGCCATTTTCTCACGCGGTATCCCATAAAGTCCAAGAGCTGTCAACGGGCCAAACATGAGTCCCATTGCCAAGCCTCTGATATACAAAGTAAGCATGATGTATGAATGTTCGGTCATAAACGACAAAAAGCTGTTCAGGTAAAAGCTTAAGGTAAGCAATATCCCACCAACAATTATTGGAATCTTGCCATTAATCCGGTCGGCAACGATTCCTGCAATTGGTGCGGCAATACCCTGGATCAGTCCGAGCGGTAAAAACACCGAACCAGCTTGTATGGCAGTATAACCCAATGAATTCTGCAAATAAAGCGGGATAAGGAATGTACTTCCAAACATCCCGATACCAAAAATCAAGGTCACGATAGCCGTAATACCAAAGTTATAGTTCCGAAGCAGACGCAGGTCGATCAGGGGTTCTTTAGCCGTTAATTCCCTCACTACAAATACGATAAAAGCAATTATCGATACAATAAAACAGATTGTAATGACGGGTGAACGCCATCCACCTGAATTTGTGGCCGCATTGCCTTCAGCAAGTGCGTAAAGGAGTACCGGGAGGAAAATGATAACCGAAATGAAGCCCACCGTATCGAAGGATCTGAGACCTGAATTTTTGTACTCTTTTTGAATGATTGCGGTAGCTAACATCCCGGCAATTCCTACAGGAACATTTACATCGAAAATCAACTGCCAACTAAAATTATCGACCAAATATCCCCCGATCAAAGGTCCAAATGAAACTGAAGCTGCCGATGCAATGGACCAAAATCCAAGCGCTATTCCTCTTTTGTCGGGTGGAAATTCGCGGGTTACAATGGCCATACCAACTGGCATCAGACAGCCGGCCCCAAGTCCTTGCACGATCCTGGCTGCAATAAGGATATTTTCGGTAGGTGATATCCCACAAAGAAAAGACCCGAGGGTAAAGAAAAACAAACCAAGAAAGTAAACCCGTTTGTATCCAAACCGGTCAGCGAGCCAGCCCGACGTTGGCAGCATCACGGCCAGGGCAAGCATATAGGCAGTAAGTACCCACTCAATTTTATCGAGACCAACCCCGAATGAAGCCATGATTTTTGGCAAACCCACATTTACAATAGTTGCATCAAGAACAGCCATAAATGTACCGATCATTACATTTAGCAACAGCCACCATTTGTAACCGGGGCTGGCGGTATCAAAAGTAGCATTCTGGCTGCTGATAAACGAAAGTATGTGTTTTATACCTGGTAGCCGGTGCATAATCTTAACGTGGAATTTTAATAAATGCCGACATCCCTGCAACAAGTTTCATATCGGGATATTTGTTGTTATCAGATCCAAGGATTGAAATCCGGATTGGGATACGCTGTGTGACCTTTGTAAAATTTCCTGAAGCATTGTTGGGTGGGATAAGTGAAAATTGAGCGGCCGTATTTGTCGCAATATAAGTTACCGCTCCATAAAAGTTTACATCAGGATAAGCATCAACAGTAAACTCAACCTTCTTTCCGATTTGTATTCCCGAAATTTTCGTTTCTTCAAAGTAGGCCGTAACGTACAGGGAATCATCCTTTGTAATTGTAAATATCGATTGCCCGGGTTGAGCAATATCCCCCGGCAGCAGCCATCGTTTGGCAATATGGCCTTTGGCCGGTGAGTAAATCCGTGTGTTGCACATTTGTGTTTGCAAAGTATGCACCTGAGCTTCTGCAAGTTCGATGGTACTTTTCGAACTCTCTATCATTGCCCTGCTAACGTCTTGCTGTGCTTTACTTGCCTGTACCTGGGCCAGGGCTGTTTCGTAAGTCTTTTTGGTATGATCAAATTGTTCCTGAGTGATAACATTTCCCTTCATCTGAATTGTCGCACGGTCGAGATCATCTTTTGCCTTTTCAAGTATCACTTCCTGAACCTGGGTGTTCCTGGTATCGTATTCCAGTTTGGCAATCATTTGGCTGGCAGATGCTTCAGCCTGGTTAATTGATGCGACTGCCTGCATTTTTTGTGCAACGAGGTCGGTGCTATCCAGCTCTACCAGAAGCATACCCATCGTAACCGGGTCTCCTTCGGCAGCATACAAACTGGTAATGCGGCCTAACATTTTGGCACTTACCGAAACCCTGTCAGCGTCAATGTAGGCATCATCTGTTTTTTCGAACGAAGTATAATTTTTATACCATTTATAGCTAAAAAATATCAAAACAACTAACACGATTATTAGTGCCGAATAAGCTCTTATTCTTCTTGAAAGCTTTCCCTTTTTCTCATTTTCGATTTCCATTCCTTACACCTTATTAATTTTTTTTCCAATATTTATTATAATTCCTTGTATTTTAACCCTTTTATAAAAAGCTTAGTAAAATTCTGAAGGGCTTGTTCGAGAATTGCCAATTCTTCGTGGTTAAGCTCAACATACGGTTTTTGCTTAATGAGCGAAAACCGGAGCCCTTTAAAAATATTCAGAAACAGGTCCACATAAAGTTCCACGTCATCACAATGAAACATTCCTGAATTAATCCCAATATTCATGATTTTGATCAACAGCATTTTTTCCTGCGTCCTGAAACGTACAAACAATTCTTTTAGCAGGGGCTTCATGTGTTCGGGTTCAGTGGACCTGAATTTGCTCAGATTCAAAAATTCCTTAAAATATTTCATCCTGTATTCGACGTAAGCATACAACATTTCTTCAGGACTTTTAAGAAGTGAAATTTTGTTTTCCAGCTGTGTCGAAAATTCCTTCTGTTCTTTCTCAACAACAGCCTTAAATATGCCTTCCTTATCCGGAAAATAATAGTAAAGTGCTGCTTTCGACATTGAAATATCCATGGCTATTTCGTTCATGGTGGTCTTCCCATAACCATAAAGTCCTAACCTTTGCTGTGCCGCCTGCAAAATAACCTCAATCTTGTCGGGAACTTGTTTTGCCGTTTCTTCCTGGTTCGATTTCATGAATCATCAATAAAAACTCCAAAATAACAACTTTCTGACCATTTTGTTTAAAAGGTCAAAATTATATTTTAATATTAAACCAGATAATTTTTAAGAAAATTTAAAAAATCCCGGGCATAAAACAGACGGTTGACTAAGGAAACATTTTTGGATATCCACGCCGGCAATCAAAACTGATTTCATGAACACCTTTAGCAGATACCAACTATTGAATGATCGAATTCGCGTGAAAATCGCCGGTCAGAATTTTATAATCCGCTGAAAAGCTGCCATCCACATCTCTTAAAATTATTGTTTTTGAAATTGGGTTTTTGGTCTTCAAAAAGGCAAAGACCGCGACAACACGCTTTTTTGGCTTTGAAGGTTTTGCATAAATATCAAAATTCGAATTCAGAAACAATCCTTCTTTCTCAGCAGATTTTGAAAATTTTTCCATTTCTGATACCGGCAAAATAACAGCCAGTCTGCCATCCCTGCATAGCATCATAGAACTATAATACAGGAACTCTTCAAAGGTCAGCTCTGTATTGTGGCGGGCAAGTTGCCGCTTTTTGGTGGGTGGTAAAAGACTATCCTGAAAGAAAGGCGGATTGCTTACGATCAAGTCATATATCCCCGATTTATCTTTTGCGAAATCATTCAACGAAATATGAAATGCATTCAGCCGCTCTTTCCATGGGGAATTATTAAAATTCTCCCGTGCTTCAGTGAACGAATCATTGTCGATATCGATGGCATCGATGTAAGCTATTGATTTTTGTGCAAGCATTAATGCGATGATGCCGCAACCCGTACCAATCTCCAAAATTTTCCCGGCATTGTCAACACCCAGGCAGGCACCGAGAACAACGGCATCCGTTCCAACTTTCATGGTGGCACGATGATGAGAAACCTCGAACTGCCTGAAACTGAATTTTTCGATTGGAGAATCCACGGTCTTATTCGTTGAGATACAGATCAATCAATCCATCCGGTGCATTAATAAAAAGTTTTTTCTGCCGGCGGTTTATCTTCTTAAAAATCACTTCCACCAGGGGAATCAGGATTTCCTTTTTCCGAAATCTGATCTGGAGGATTTCCTGCTGCAAATTTTCAAGTACCTGCTCCACCAAACCAATCGAACCATGCATCTCATCGATGACCTCATACCCGATTATCTCACCCGGATAAAACTGGTTTTCAGACAATTCGCCAACCTGATCCTGAGACAGGAAAACACGGTTTCCAACCAATTGTCTGGCCTTTTCAGGATCACTGTAATCTTCAAATAAAACGAGGCAATTATCACGCGATTTTGACCTGATCGCTGAAATGAAGAAGGGAACCAAACCGCCATCGATTTCGATAAAAAGCATCCCAAACTCCGGCAAAGGTTCCTGCTCAGGGCCTTCAAAAGCAAGTGTAAGTTCGCCGGTTTTCCGGTTGCACCTGCTTAATTTTCCAAGAATAATAAAGTCATTTATTTCCATTTTTTCAGGTTAAAAAAAGCCGGAGAAAAGAACTTTTTCTTTCCTCCGGCTTCAATATCTCACAACGAAATTTTATTCTTCGCTTTTTTCTGCTTTTGCTTCTCTTGCCGCTTCTCTTGCCGCATCTTTAGCTGCCTTAGCTGCTTCAAGTTCTGCCTTCTTTTCGCGGGCTTTTTCGATTTCCTTCTCGAGTTCTTCGGCGCGTTTTTTAGCTATGGCTTGCGAGCGTGCTTCATTAATTTTTGCTTCTGCATCAAGACGTTTCTTCAGTTCCGAACGTTCCTTGTTTTCACTTTCTTTTGATGCGTTTGCAAGTTTACTTTGTTTTGCATCATTCCATTCCTGGAACTTAAGGTCAGCCTGTTCCTGGGTTAAAGCTCCCTTTAAAATACCCCTGTAAAGATGGTATTTGTAAAGGATTCCTTTAAACGACAGGATTGAGCGAACGGTGTCGGTAGGCTGTGCGCCCGACTGAAGCCAGTACATTGCTTTGTCGAAATCGAGATCAATTTCGGCTGGTTTTGAAACCGGATTGTAGGTGCCAATCTTCTCGATAAATCTTCCGTCTCGTGGTGCCCGACCATCCGCAATAACGATATGATAAAAAGGGCGACCCTTTTTACCAAATCTCTGCAATCTGATTTTTGTTGGCATAAAATGTTAATTTTTAATGATATAAATTATTTAAAAAATTGAGCGTGCAAATGTCGGCTTTTTTTCGACAAATCAAAAAAAAATTTGTTTAATGATGATGGTGTCCTTCAGGACCATGAACATGTCCGTGTTCCAGTTCTTCTTTGCTAGCTTCACGCACATTTACAACATCTACATCAAAATGCAGGGTTTGTCCTGCCAGTGGATGATTTCCGTCGAGTGTAATCATATCACCATCAATTCTTGTAACTGTCAAATGCTGCATTCCGTGATCCATCTGTGCCTGAAATTGCATTCCAACTTCAATATTTTCAGGTTCTTCAAACTGCGACCGGCTTATCTCGTGAATCATTTCTTCGACTCTGATACCATACCCTTTTTCAGGAGGTATTGAGGTTTTTAGTTTGTCGGTTTTACCCTTTCCTTCGAGCGCTTCTTCCAAACCTGGTATGAGGTTTCCGTGTCCCTGGATGTAATGGAGTGGTCCTCTGCCAGTTGACGAATCAAGTACTTTTCCGGCATCATCGGTTAAGGTGTAATTGATACTTACGACTTTGTCCTTTTGAATTTGCATGATAAATTATTGATTATGTTAATATTAAATGGGATAGTATATAATTGTACAAAACCCGGGACATCGGCCGGGCAAAAATAAATTTCGGAGATGATAACTTAATATTAATCGAATTGTTCATTTTTGGCGCGGCAAAGATCATATTTTTTATTGAACACCAAAATCTTGCAACTCTATTAAATCAACAGAAAAGAGATTTAAGTTTTTTAATGACAGGAATTATTCCCTATCCTAAGATGTTTATTAGTTTTGCACATGCCTATTTATTTAAATCGAAACTTATGAATAAGAATTTGCTATTGTTGTTACTAGTAACCTTTCTGATGTGGAATGCTTGTAAAAAAGACGAAAATTCATCAGAACCTAAGGCTGATTTCTCCTTTCTGATAACCGGAAATCCGGGTGAAGTAGCTTTTACCAACAAAAGTGTCAACGCCCAAACCTATCAGTGGGATTTTGGTGACGGCAAGGCTTCAACGATGAAAAGCCCGGTACATGTTTACGATTTCAATGATACCTATTATGTGAACCTGATTGCGTACGGCAGTCAGAAGACGGCAACTTTCAAGGATACCATCGTGATTACCAACGTGGTGAAAAAGTAGCCAAATTCCAACAACGCATTTTTACAACTTTTACAAGCTGTATCAGTTTCCGAGTGCAAAATCAACGGCTGCTTTTGCATGAATTAAAGTTGTATCGAAAACGGGTACGGAAACATCCTGCTGCTTGATCAAAAGCGGAATTTCAGTACAACCGAGAACAATTCCCTCCGCTCCTTTTTCAATCAATCTATTAATCATTTCAAGAAATCTTGCCTTGGTTTCGGGTCTTAAAATATCTTTTAATAGTTCGTTGAGGATAGAACTATGGATAAAAGCGCGTTCTTCCGTTTCGGGAATGATCATCCCAATGGCTGATTCGTTAAGCTTTGACCGGTAAAAATCCATTTCCATAGTGAATTTTGTACCTAATACCGCCACTTTATTTATCCCGGCTTTACTTATTTCGTTTGCAGTGGCTTCACCAATATGAATCACCGGAATATTGATTTCATCTTTCAGCCTGGCAGCATACATATGAAGCGTATTGGCGCAAAGTAAAATGCAAGCGGCCCCGCAGGTTTCAAGTTTTTCTGAGGCCTGAAGGACCATTTTATAAACACTTTCGAGGTCATTATTCTGGTTCACCAACACATCAATTTCACCATAATTAAACGACCACAAAATGCAACGAGCAGCCTGCTGCCCACCAAGCCGACGGTTTATTTCCTGATTGATAAACCTGTAATAATCGATGGTCGAAACCCATCCTGTGCCTCCAATTAATCCAATTGTTTTCATAGCTGCTGTTATTTTATTATGATAATTCTAATTCCATTACCCTTCAATTCGAGCGAATTTACCTGCCCACCAATGATTTCGCCATCAACATCTGATAAAAATACTTGTTGCTGCCATCCCGATAAATCAATTTTCTGTAGCAGTTCAGAACAATTATAAAGAGAAACAAAGTTACCTTCGGCTACCGGTTTTATCCCAAAAACAATGACGTAAGGATTATCGACAACAAAAAGTGAAGGTATGGGTTTTTGTTCTTTTTTAACCGGAATTGCAATCATTGGCGTTCTCGATTCGATGCCGGCTTTTTCGGCTTCGGCGGCATCAAAGCGATCGTGAATTTTTATCGTATAACGAAATTTAACCATACCTTCCTGAGCTGCAAGGTAGTTTGTTTCCCAATAATTATTCATCGGGTACGAATAAAAAGTTGTTGATGGTTCAAGTTGTTGCAGATAACCAAAAACTTTGGGGTCGCAATTGATGTCGCCCACCTCAATAAGCGGAGCATCAGGACTGACAAAGGTTACACCAAAATGATCGTTGGAAATATCTACAAAATTTTCGACCGGAATAAAATTTTTATTGGAGCCTGGAAGCTGGTCTTTTTCAGGAATGCAGGTTCCAAAAGCCAGATCATAGCGCATGATGCCGTGTTCAATAAGAAAAGGAAAAGCAAAATGCACACCTTCGGGAGTATAAATTTTTTCTTTATCCAGCCAATTGGTTATTTCTACCTGCGCTTTGTCGTCATTAAGCCGGATTTCGGTTCTCAGGCTTTTGCAGCCCGGAGCATTCAAATCAACAACCAACGCTCCGTAACCATTCTGATAAATCCGCTCAACTTTCGCAGTTTTTCGGTTTACAGGATTACGGCCCTCAACATAAAAATACTGGTTTAAACCTATCCCCCTGGTCGTATCAACAAGATTTTGGCCGGTTTTTCCCCAGATCAGTCTTTCGATGCTCCCATTATCAGGGTTGACAAATACCAGAAAATCATCACTACATATTATGTTTTCAGGAATAGTTATAAACGTGGTACCTCCGGGGTGATCCTCTTTTTCGGGATAATAAATCTTTGATCCAAAAGCGGGAACGTCACTTGCTAAAATCGAATAATCTCCATTACCAAACTGTCTTATCCAACCAGAAGTACCATTTTTGTCAACCATTTTTTCGATGACAACATTTTTACCAACCGAAAATGTAGCCCAATCCGTCCTGGGCCAGGAACTGGTGTTAAAAACTTCGATGGCTTCGATATTCTGCTCTCCGGACAGCCGGTTTTCCAATGCCTTTGCTATCAGGCTCACTGATTTTTCTTTTCCGGTTAATGCAAAATTCCTTTTGGTTTCCCATTGCTGCAGGGTAAACGGCGACTCCGGTTCGGAAACTGAATTCCATGAACCCCAGGTATGTTCATCAAAAAGCAAAACGTCGTGCCAGGCATCTTCAAAATCGCTTTCAGGAAAATCGGGATTTCCGTTCATGGCGTACAAAACCTCTGCCTGACCAAGTCTGATCGCATTTTCGCGATTAACGATTGTTTCTTTAGCCGAGGATTCAGCACCATCTTCCCAGTATCCGGTAATGTCGCCCTGCATTTCAGGTAAAAGCCTTCCATATTTTTCCTCAAATATCCCAAAAGCCTCGGATACCGTCGAAATCACCAACTTTGGTGTAACATAAATTTTGTTCCATCTTTTAACCACATCAGCCAGGTTTCCATCAGGTGGTCCGTTATCGGAGCCGATATTGTATCTCAAAATGGTCATATCATAAGGATAACCGGTCTCAGCGAGCCAATTGATGTATGGAAGAATCTTTTCTTCACCAAGCAGATTTTTCTGGTTTGACGTGCCAAGACCCGTATGAAAAAGTGAGTATCCTTCATGATGAACCCAGGTTAAGACTCTTTCATCACCCGAAGGCGAAACCCAGTAAAACGGTTTGTCCCCTAATTTTTCGATGATGCTGCCGATACGATCGCCACGGTTGGTACCCAGTGACAAATATTTTACACCGCTTTGTGCCAATGCCGGTACAATTCCCCATGTCCAGCCCGGAATATCGGTGATCATTGCCGATCTTAACGGAACGCCAGCCTGTTTACTGATCATTCGACCTGCTGCAATAAGTTCGAAAAGTTCTTCGGGAGTACAAAGTCCGGTTAACTCGTTGGCAAAAAAACCATCCAGTTCGATATCTCCCCACTTAATTGACTCCAGCAACTTTTCCTTTTTTACTTCCGGAGCGTTTCTGAGGTATGAATCTACTGCCCACATCACTTCGGTATTCCACTTAAAACGCTCACCAGCATTGTTATTTTTTGAATCTTCGGCGAACTGAATGCTCTTTTCGAGATGATCCCACTGGATTTTCTCAACCTCCTCCTGTACATCGGTATAGCCAATATCCACATGTGAATGGTGCAACAGGTAAATCACGATTTTCCTGACCGGCTGGAGCTTCACATTTTCGTTTGCCAGCATAATGCTACCAATTTTCACCTCCACACGAAATTCCTTTTGTTCATCAATTTTTGGGATTTCGAGATAATACACGTTATAACCAAACTTGAGCTCTTTCCGGAAACGGTAATCGCCAACATTAAAATCGGCCATAGCCGGCTCTCCATAATAAGGCAGCTCGGTTTTGAGAATCTGTGTTTCACCAACGGCAGCATATCTTACCGCATTTTCGGCTACCAACTTGACCTTATTAAGCGTTTGGTATTTAAAAACCATGAACCAGGTCCGGCTATTTGCATCTTCACCAACCACCCTGATCAATATTGGTTTTCCCTTTTTAAAATGCTTCAAGTCAAGCACTAAATCAAGGTATCCCATAAAATCACCATACTTGTCGGTTTGGGTCTTGAACAGTTTAAGATATGAATTGCCTGGGCCGTTCCACGAGATTTCCTTTGGAATCGTGTCGGCAGGTGATAAAATGGTGAAAAACTTTACGTGATTGATAAAGACATCCCAATGGTGAGGATCTCCGGAATTCACATCAATTCCTGCAAGCATCAGAAAATGTACTTTATCTGACTGAAAATATTCAGGTATGGTTTCTGTTTCCCATTCGATGAAGCCGGATGATTCCTCTGATCGGACCAACATTGAAACCCCGGCATCAGGTTGGAGTGAATGATACTCAAAATCATCACCTTTGATGGTTTTTGAATAACCCGACAAATAGTTTTGTGCACCGGAAACTAACGATGAGGCCATTAGTAAAAGGAAAAATGCAAACTTTTTCATTAATCCTGGTTTTGGCCAAAAATAATGAAAAATCTGTAAGCAGTAAATGAAGACCTAATAAATTAAAAACAGGTCATCCGCAGAAGTCATCTACCATCCTGAAGTATTAATTGCTGAAGTTAATTGTGCAATTATTCTTCCTCCAGAAAAGGATATCTGTAGTCGGTGGGCGGGTCGAAGTTTTCCTTGATCGAACGTGTGGAAACCCACCGTAGCAAGTTAATGTATGATCCCGATTTATCATTTGTACCGGAAGCCCTTGCGCCTCCAAAAGGTTGCTGACCGACAACTGCACCCGTAGGTTTATCGTTGATATAAAAGTTTCCTGCGGCATTTTCCAGTTTTTTTGTAGCCAGTTCAATCGCATAACGATCTTTACCAAAAATTGCACCGGTTAAAGCATAAGGTGAAGTTTTATCGACCAGTTCCAGGGTTTCTTCAAATTGTTCATCCTCATAAAGAAAAACAGTTAGCACGGGTCCGAAAATTTCTTCCCGCATGGTAATGTAAGCCGGATCAGTGGTTAAAAGCACCGTTGGCTCTATAAAATATCCATTGGTCTTGTCGAAATTTCCACCAGCAACCACCTCAATTCCATCCATTTTAGCATTTTCGATATAGCTGGTGATTTTATCAAAGGCTGCCTCATCGATGACAGCATTAATGAAATTTCTAAAATCCTCAACCCCACCCATTTTAAACGATTTGAGATCAGTGATAAGGAATTTTTTTATTTCAGGCCATAAACTCTCAGGGATATAGGCGCGCGATGCAGCCGAACACTTCTGTCCCTGGTATTCGAATGCCCCGCGGGAAAGTGCTGTTGCAACCTGCCTGGGATGAGCAGTCTGGTGAACCATTACGAAATCCTTGCCCCCGGTTTCGCCAACAATCTTCGGATAGGTATTGTGAATCATTACATTATCACCAATGGCTTTCCAAACCTTCTTAAATACCTCTGTAGATCCAGTAAAATGAACACCAACAAAATCGGGATGTTCCGACATCACCTTTCCACCAACCGGCCCCGGGACAACAATCATGTTAATCACTCCATCAGGCAATCCAGTTTCGCGAAGGATCTCCATAATTACCGCCGCAGAATATACTTGTGTGTTTGCAGGTTTCCAGACAACCACATTTCCCATCAAGGCAGGTGCGGCGGGCAGATTTCCTGCTATGGAGGTAAAATTAAAAGGTGTGATGGCATATACAAAGCCCTCAAGTGGTCGCTGTTCCGTACGGTTCCATACACCTTTGCCAGAAATGGGCTGATCCTTATAAATCTGTGTCATAAAATGCACATTAAACCTGAAAAAATCAGCCAGTTCGCAGGCAGCATCTATCTCAGCCTGGTAAACATTTTTCGATTGGCACAACATTGTGGCGGCATTTAGTTTTGAACGATACGGTCCCGAGATCAGGTCGGCAGCTTTGAGGAAAATGGAAGCGCGGTGATACCATGGCAGTGCCTGCCACTTTTTACGAACTGCCAGGGCCGCATTGATAGCCATCAGCACATGGCTCTTATCGCCCATATAAAAATATCCAAGCAAATGCTTTAAATCGTGGGGTGGCCGAATTTCATGCCGTTCGCCGGTGCGGATTTCTTTACCACCGATAAACATTGGGATATCGGTTACTTTTGATCGTAATTCACCGATCATAGCTTTAAGGTTGGTCCTCTCGGAACTACCTGGTGCATATGATAATATGGGTTCATTCCTGGGTTCAGGAACCTGAAACATTCCTTTCGACATTTTAAATATTCATTTAATTACTGAATCAAATTCTGATACCGGCGAATGTTTTCAAAACCAGAAATAATTACCGGTTCGGACTGCAAAATTAAGCCTTTCACCTAATTTGGAATAATTCCAATTAAGATAGAATTCATAAATTAAGTTAAAGCAGACTTTATTAATCAATTAGACAGATAAATTGAATCATTTGAAAAATTTACACCCAGCAGAACTGATTGACAGCAAATTAAAAAACTACCCAAAGAATTTAAAACACAACTAAGGCATCTACAAGAATCTAATTCAATCCGGTTAATCTAATTGTGTTCAGGCTAAGGTTTATGGTCCCCAAATTGGGAGAGGTCCCTCACCAAATTCCTGCCTGAGGATACATGAAAAGAATTCTAAAATTATTAAGAATTATTTTTTTGATAATTTGATCGATAATCTATACCGATTTCTTAACTCTTTTGCTTTATTTTGTACATGAAGGAAAAATGCCTTTAATAAAAGGATTTATGAAACGATTACTTTTGATAATTGGGTTGCTAATCCCGCTTTATGGCTCTTCGGTAACAAGAATCGACAGTTTGCTTTCCGCCCTGTCAACGGCCAGCAATGATTCGGTGAGGGTTGATATTTATGCCAGATTATCTCAGGAATACTCTGATCTGGATAACTTCAAACTGGCCACCCAGCAGTTACACATGGCACTCGACCTCATGGAGAATGAAGTCGGATCGAGAAAATACATCTGGCATTTATTATCTTTAAGCAATGCCTACCTCATGCAGCAAAATCCCCAGCCGGCCATGGAATATGCAAAAAAAGCCGCCATAATGGCCAATGCTACCGGACTTTCAGATGCTGAAGCAAGAGCTTACCTCAATATCGGAGCGGTTTTAATCGATTCGCAAAAATATGATGAAGCCGAAAAAAACATTCTGAAAGCACTCAGCCTGTCACTGAGTAAAAAAGACAGTTTATTTATTTCTTATGCTTACAACAATCTGGCAATGGTTTACAGGCATGAGAAAAAGTACGATCAGGCTCTAAATTACCTGTTTAAGGCTCTGGCAATAAAGAAAAAAATAGGCGCTCCCGGGGGAACCATTTCAACGCTTGGTAACATCGCCAGGGTTTATAACGATCAAAAACTGTACGATTCGGCTTTGAAACAGAACCAGGCTGCCCTTGACGTTTCAAAAAAACTTGGCAGCGCTTTTTATATGGCACATACCTACCGTAACATTGGCAGCCTTTATACCGATATGGGTTTGTATAAACTTGCAATTACTTCAACAGAAAAAGCCCTGGAACTGGCTGTTAAAAACGGGTTTACAATTATTCAGCGGGACACATATGAGAACCTTTCCAAAATAATGTTGCTTCAGGGTAATTACAAAGGTGCTTTTAAATATCAGCAAAAATTTATGACACTCAGCGACAGCCTTACTGAGCTAAAAACACAAAACCGGATAGCTGAAATGGAAAAACTCTACAACAATGAAAAAAAGGTAAGGCAAATTGAGTCACTTCAGCTTCAGAATGAGCGTATGCTGCGGAATTTTCATATTACGGTAACGCTGTTTCTATTGTTGATTCTCGCAATTATTTATTTTAGAAATTCCAAAATCAGGAAAACAAAAAAGGCTCTGAAGGAAAGTGAAAAAAAATTCAGGCTATTAGCCGAAAATGCCTCCGAAGTGGTATGGGCAAGTGACCTTGAATTGAAACCTGACTACGTTAGCCCTGCCATTGAAAAATTGGACGGATACTCACGGGAAGAACATTTAAATCAACCTCTTACCAGATTTATTACCAGCAAGACATCCGCTGATTTAACCGCTGGCATCGAAAAACTAAAACAGGAATTTTTAAATCATGGCAAAATTGAGGAGCCGTTGTTAATCGAAACCTCTGGAATACACAAAAACGGAGAATTGATATGGGTAGAAAGCACTGTAACCCTTGTGGTGGATGATAATGGTAAATTAATTGGTTTACAAGGGATTTCGAGGAATATTTCCGATCGTAAAAATGCAGAATTGCGGTTGGTAGAACTGGTCAGGGATTTAGGGCTTCAGGATAAGAAACTTAAAGCCCAGAATGAGGAACTTGATGCTGCAAGACTGGCTATTGAGAAAACTGCCGATCAATATTTCGACCTGTTCGAAAATGGACCTGTAGGTTATCTGATTGTTGATAAGGATGGAATCATAACCGAAATTAATTCAACAGCTTCCATTTTATTAGATGCACCCAAATCAGAACTTATAAATAAAGCCTTTCCTGGTTTTGTAAATCCTGAATCGAGGAAGGATTTGTTAGCTAAAATCGAGCAAACCATCAGGATTTCGTCAACACATTCTGCAGAATTTTCGATTGAAAACCCAAAAGATCTTCTGCGTGTAAAGCTCTTTTTTGTACCGGAACGTTCGAGCCATCAAGGTGTTGTTCGAATCGCCATCATCGATGTTACAAAAGAACATAAAATCCGTAAAGAGCTTGGTGCTGCGCTCCAGTTAATGGAATCTGTTTTTGATACAATTCCTGGAGGAATAAGTGTGGTTGACAAAGAATACAACATCATCAATTTTAATAACCGGTTAATGGAAATTAACGGGATTTCGGATCGTAGCGGTGCAATTGGCAAAAAATGTTATGAAGTATTTCGTTGCGGAACAGAGCCTTGTAAAGACTGTTCTTTGACTGAAATCCTTAAAACCCAAAAAACTGTCATAAAAAATACTACCTACGAAGATGAAATCAGGGTTGGAACTCCACTGCGGATTTATTCAAATCCGATGATAAACGAATTGGGCCAGGTAATCGGAATGGTTGAAGCTGTAATGGATATGTCGGATTTGAAAAAAGCTGAATTGGCATTGCAGGAAAGTGAGAAGAAATTTGAACAGCTTTTTAACGAAATTCCTGATGCAATTTTCATTACCCGGTATGGCGGAACAAATTCGGGCGAGATTGTAAATGTTAATCCCTCTGCTGAGCAACAAACCGGTTACTCAAAATCGGAACTTCTCCAAATGAATATTGTAAAAGATCTTTCTTACGAAAAACAAACCGAACCGCTTCGTCTGGAACGTGAAGACCAGCTTTTAAAGGACAAAAAAATTGAGTTCATCGAACGCAAGCGACGGAAAAATGGCAGTCTGATTTGGACCGAAGTCGGAATCCAGAAAATCAGGCTTCATAACGAGGACTTGGCGCTGTCAGTATGCCGTGATATAACGGACCGTAAAAAAACTGAAATGGATCTTATGATATCAGAGGCAAAAAACCGTTCGCTCATTAATGCCATCCCTGATATTATTTTTGTACTGAACAGGGACGGTGTATTTGTAAATTATCATTCACATTCGATCGACGAATTCCTCGTACCCCCTTCAGTGTTTTTGGGTAAAAAAGCCTCTGATGTTTTACCAAAAGATATTGCAGAAGTCACAATGCAAAAAATTGCTAAAGTTCTCAATACCGGAGAAACACAGGTTTACGACTATCGACTTTTCCTGAATGGGGGTTATTCAAATTATGAAGCTCGTATGGCCATAAGTAATACCGATGAGGTTTTGGTGATTGTCCGGAATATTACCGAACGTAAGACAGCCGAAATGGAAATCAGGCAGAGGGA
>Ga0172370_10002047_pt1 | contig 29633 bp, 25 predicted proteins | sample LakKiv5m_FD_114538 | JGI IMG/M metagenome (GOLD analysis project Ga0172370, IMG submission 114538) | Freshwater microbial communities from Kabuno Bay, South-Kivu, Congo - kab_022012_11.5m | ecosystem: Environmental > Aquatic > Freshwater > Lake | place: Democratic Republic of the Congo...
GATGGGTTCACGCTGGGCTTGCCTTGCGGCGCGGGTTGGCCCGGCTTTGCCACCGAAGATTTCGGACCCGCGGCCTTCGGCTCGCCGGCAAAGGCCGGCGCCGCGATAGTCGCAGCGATCGTCAAAACAGCGGCCAAAACTGCGGCCGAGACGGTAGCCGATTCGATAGCCAAGGAGAGACGGTTCATCATCCGGGTCCAGAGTTACACGACGCAAGGACAATTACACCCCGGCCACCCGCGGCGGAGGCCCGAGGGCAAAGCCGGGGCCGAGCGCTACTACTATCCCCCGGGGGATCGGATCAGAGCGGCTGGGCCAGCACTTTGCGGGGCTTGGCGCCGTCGCCCGGTCCGACCACGCCCTCACGTTCCATCTGTTCCATGATCCGCGCCGCGCGGTTGTACCCGATGCCGAGTTTGCGCTGCAACCACGAGGTCGAGCCCTGCCCGTGCTGGGTTACCAGTTCCACCGAGCGGTCGTACAACTCGTCGAAGAACTCCTCGCCATCCTCGCCGTCTTCGCCGCCGCCGCCGACTTCGAGGATGTCCATACGATAGTCGGGCGTTCCCTGGCGTCGCAGAAAGTCGACGATTTCCTTGATCTCCTGGTCGGTTACCAGACCGCCGTGGAGGCGCTGCAGGTGCGAAGTGCCCGGCGCCATGTAGAGCAGGTCGCCGTTGCCGAGCAGGCGCTCGGCCCCCACCGTGTCGAGGATCGTGCGCGAATCAGGCCGTGAGGTGACCTGGAACGAAATGCGAGAAGGAAAGTTGGCCTTGATCAGACCGGTGATGACGTCGACCGACGGGCGCTGGGTGGCAACGATCAGGTGGATGCCCGCGGCACGCGCCTTCTGGGCGAGCCGCGTCACGGCCGACTCGACCTCGCGGCCCACCGTCATCATCAGATCCGCCAGTTCGTCAATGATCACGACGATGCGCGGCAGGTGTTCGTGGACCAGGCCGGGCACCTCCGCCGCTGCCGCCTGCTCTTCGCTTTCTTGCTTCTCTTCGTCCTCTGCCGCGGCTGCCGCGGCCGGCTTGGGCCACCCCCTGAGCTTCGCGGCCTTCGCACGCGCGATCTCGGCTGCCGCGGTCTCTTCGGCGATGCGCTTGTTGTAGTCATCGAGGCTGCGGACCTTCTTGTCCTTCATCAACTCGAAGCGCCTGTCCATCTCCCGCATCACGTTGGCCAATGCGGCAGCCGCCTTCTTGACGTCAGTGACCACCGGGACGAGCAGGTGCGGAATGCCCTCGTACAGCGACAGTTCGAGCATCTTCGGGTCGATCATGATGAAGCGCACGTCGTGGGGCGTGGTCTTGTACAGAATGCTGACGATGTAGGTATTGAGGGCCACCGACTTGCCGGTGCCGGTGGCGCCGGCCATCAGCAGGTGGGGCATCTTGCCGAGGTCGGCGTAGGTGATGTTGCCGGTGGTGTCGCGTCCCAGTGCCAGAGCCATCGCCGACTTGTGGCCGCGAAACTCGTCCGCCTCGATCAGGTCGCGAAGCCCCACCACAGCACGGTTCTTGTTGGAGACCTCGATGCCGACGCAGTTCTTGCCCGGAATCGGCGCGACGATGCGCACGCCGTGGGCGCGCAGCGCCATCGTCAGGTCGTCACACAGATTGACCACGCGGCTGACCTTGATGCCGGCCTCGGGCTCGAACTCGTAGGTCGTGATGACCGGGCCCGGACGCACGGCAGTGACGCGGCCGCCGACCCCGAAGGTCGCGAGTTTCTGTTCGAGGATCTTCGAATCCTGCACCAGCTTCGGCTCGTCCACGTAGTCGCCGCGATCGTCGTGTTTGCCGAGCAGCGTGGTGGGGGGCAGGCGGAAGTCGCTGCCATCGACCGAGAATACGAACTCTTCCTGCGCGGGCTCGGTCCTCTTCGGCCTTGCTCCGGGCCTTTCCAGACGCGGACGCTCGATGGTCGGGCCCGACCCGCCGCCACGAAGCGACGGGCGGTCCGGCGCTTCGTCTTCGTCGCCGCCGTAGACCACCACCGGCTCGGCGACCGCGTCGGTGCGGCGCAAGCCGAGCGGCGACCCGACCTTCAGCAGCGAACCGAGTTTGCGCAGCAATGGAAGCGCCTGTTTCAGGCTCTGGCCGCTTCTGCGCAGGCTTCGACCGACCTCCTCGCGCGCCCGCTCGATGGCCTCGTCGAGGGCAGTGGCCAGCGCGCGGACCACATCCGAGAGCGCATGGCCCGTGATCATCATGAAGTCGAGCAGAAACAACGCGGTAAGCGCCACCGCCGACCCCCACCCGCCGAGGCCCTGAACCAGCACCATGCCCAGGAAGCCGCCGAAGGCCCCGCCCGCTGCTTCGGGCGCGACGTGGGGGCGGTAGACTCCCAACGTCACCGACACCAGCAGCAGCAGCAAGACCGCGCCCACGCAGCGCACCATCGACAAGCGTACGGTACGGCTGAGAAACAGCGACACCCCGGCGCTGACCAACGCGGTCGGAAAGACGTAAGTCGCCAAACCGAAACACTGCACCAGAACGTTGGCCACGCTGAACCCGAGCAGACCGCCGTGGTTGACGTCCGGTGAATCCGGAACGTACGACACCAGACACAGGGCGAGAAACAAGCCGAGTGCGGAGGCCGCAATCGCCTCCACTTCCTGAAGGAGCCGCGACGGATCGCGGCGCACCGCGCTTGATCTAGCTACCGATCCCATTGGCCGCTCCCCACGCCAGCGCCATCGCGCCGACGATCCAGCAATATACAGCAAAGCCGCGCAGGCTTCCGATCCTGACCGCACGCATCAGCACGTCGATGGCGAACCAGCCGGTGATCGCGGCGGTGATCGGACCGGCAGCGAGCACCGGCACAGGCGCGTCTCCATTCGCGAGCATGCGCACCAGTTCGTGTTGCTTGAGCACCAATGCCCCGGCGATGGCCGGAATCGACAGCAGGAACGAGAAGCGGGCCGCCGTCGTCCTCTCGATGCCGGTGGTCAGAGCGGCGAACAACGTCGAACCCGAACGCGACACCCCGGGCAGCAGCGCGATGATCTGCGAACCGCCCATCACCAGAGCGTCCTTGACCGTGAACCCTTCGGCGTCGCGCCCGGTGGCACCGCGCCCGTGCGCCACGGCGAGCATGCTGCCGGTGACCAGCAGGCCGCCGGCCGCCCAGTAGAGCGAATCGAAAGTGGACGCGAACCAGTCTTCCAAGACCAGGCCGACGATCGCCACCGGTACGGTTCCCAGACCCAGCAGCCAGATCCAGCGAAGGCGCACCACGGCATCGCGCCCGCCGCGCCCGATCAGCGCCAGCGCCATCCTGAACAGATCCTCCCAGAAGTAACCGACCACGGCGACCAGGGTGCCGGCGTGAAGCAGCACGTCGAAGGCGACCGCGTTGGGCGGCCTAAGTCCGAAAATCTCCTGCGCCAGGACCAGATGTCCGTCGCTCGAGACCGGCAGGAACTCGGTAAGCCCTTGGATGAGGCCCAGGATGATCGACTGAAGATATGTCACTCGGCCCAGGTCCTCCCACCACCACCGCCACCTCTACCCGAGGCCCGGAATTCTATAATTCCATCACGTAGGGAACAACCACCGGACGCGAGCCGCGCACGCGCCTGAAGTAGCGACGCACAGCCAAGCGGACCTCTTCCTGCAACTCTTCCCGATCGGCGACCGCCGCGCGCGGCATCGCAGCCACCGTCGCGGCCACCGCGCGACCGAGCGCGGCTTCGTCGATTGGCTCGCTCTCGCTGCCGGCCACCCCTCGCATCACGAATTCGGGACCCGACAAGATGACGCCGCTTTGCCGCGCCACCCCGAACACCACCATGACCATTCCGTCCTTGGAGATGTTGCGGCGGTCGCGAATGACCGCCTCATCGAGGGAACCGATCACCTCACCGTCGATCAGCAAGCGGCCGGTCGTGACCGCCCCGTTCTTGCGCGCACCGCGCCCGTCTATCTCGAGCACGTCGCCGTCGAGCAGACGGATGCAGTTCTCTGCCGCAACGCCGCAGTCGGCGGCAAGGTGCGCATGGTGCAACAGATTGCGATACTCACCGTGCACCGGCACGAAGAACTCAGGCCGCACCAACTCGATCATCGTCGCGAGTTCGTCGCGGTAGGCGTGACCTGAGACGTGAGCCTGAGAACGGCGCGGATAGTAGACGTCGCACCCCACGCGATAGAGCTGGTTGACGATCGCGCCCACCGCGCGGTCGTTGCCGGGAATGATCTTCGACGAAAAGATCACCGCGTCGCCGGGCCCCGGCGTCACGTCGCGCATCTCCAGAAAGGCCAGGCGCGTCAGCCCCGAGCGCGGCTCGCCCTGAGATCCCGTCACCAGATAGCAGACCTTGCCCGGCGGCATCCTCGACGCTTCGCGGGCGTCGATCAGCAGCCCCGGCGGAAAATGCAGATGCCCGGTGCCGGTGGCGAGACTCGCGTTGCCTTCCATGCGCCGGCCCAGAATCGCCAGTTTGCGGCCGAACTGCTCGGCCAGCGAAATCACTGCCGCGACGCGGTGGATGTGCGAAGCGAAGGTGGTGACGAACACGCGCCCGCGGGTGGCAGCGAACATCGGCTCGAGCCATCCGCGCACGAGGCGTTCGGACCCGCTGCTTCCTTCGTTCTCGATGTTGGTCGAGTCGGAGAGCAGCAGTTTGACGCCTGCGTCGCCGAGCGCGCGGAAGCGTTCAATCGCGAACGCGCGGCCGTCGATCGGCGTCGGGTCGATCTTGAAGTCACCGGTGTGAATCACCGTCTCGTCGGCGCTGCGGATTGCCAGCGAGCACGCATCGACGATGCTGTGGGTGACGGGCAGCGCCTCGATCTCGAAGCCCGCCACATCGAAGCAGTCACCGTCGCCGTAAATTTCCAGGCGGCCACTGCGGCCGTCGGCTTTGTCTGCGAGCCGCTCGCCGATCAAAGCGGCGGTAAAGCGCGTCGCGAACACCGGCACGTCGAAGTCTCCCCACACGTGGGGCAGCGCGCCGATGTGATCTTCGTGACCGTGGGTGATGACGAAACCTTTGAAACGGTCGCCGAGTTCGCGAAGGTAGGCGAGATCGGGAATCACTAGGTCGATTCCCATCATGTGGTCCTCGGGGAACATCACCCCGCAGTCGATCGCGATCGCTTCGTCGCCGCGCTCGACAACCATACAGTTGAGCCCGAACTCTCCGAGACCTCCCAGGGGAATCACTCGCAGCGGCGGACGTGCAGCCATGTGACTGTTTGTCTCAGGCAGGCTTCGAGGTCGAATCGGACACCTCGACGGCGGCTAACAAGGCTTCAATCTCGCCGCGCACGCGCTCGGTCAGATCCCCGGCGTCGGCTCCGGTCAACCCATCGGTCGGGATCGGTTTGCCGAACACGACGCGGATCTTCCCCGGCCTCGAGATCAGCGAGCGGTTGGGCAGACAGTTCTCCGACCCCGACACGGCCACCGGCAGCACCGGCAGTCGCGAACTGATCGCGAACGCGGCACCGCCCTTCTTGAAGGGCAGCAGTTGCCGCGTAGAGGAACGGTGGCCTTCGGGAAAGAAGCAGATGAGCACACCGCGGTCTTCGCGGTGACGGCGCAGTTCCTCGACGGCCGAGGCGGGGTCGGCGCGGTCGATGAAAATCTGCCCGGTGAGTTCGAGGGTACGGCCGAGAATCGGAATCTCGCGCAATTCCTTCTTCGAAACCCAACGCGTGACACGCGGGAACAAGGCGACCCCGATCGACGGCGGGTCGAGCTGACTGCGATGATTGGCCATGATCACGTAGCGGCTCTCGGATTCGAGGTTCTCGAGACCCGTCACCTCGAGCTTGACGCCGAAGATGTACAAGATCCCACGGATCCACACGCCCGCAGCCGGATAGTAATCGAAGGTTCCCGGACGCCGCAGCGCCGCGATGCCGACCAGTGTCAGCCACACCGCGCTGTGCGCAAAAAACGCGAGCAGCCTCGCGTAGGCAATGACGAGTCGCAGTTTGTGGCGCAGCCTGTCTCGCACGTCTCTGCCCGACTCCTGCCTCAGCCTAGCCCCGATGCCAGTAACTCACGTGGCTCGGCACGGGCAGGAGTCTTGCGCCGAGCCAAGATTCTTCAACAATTTCGCCACCGGCGCATTCTCCGTCGGCACCACGTTCGCCTTGAGTTACTGGCATTGAGCCTAGCCCGGACTATTCATGAACGCTCGTAGCGAGACCGCTAAAGGTGCGCCAGCTCGGGCCGCGCGCAGCGCTGAGCGACGCAGGCGTACTTGCAGTACGTCGAAGCGAAGAGCGAGCACGGCCCGAGATGGCGTGCATTTGGCGGTCGCAGTAGAGGGTTTCATGGATAGGCCGGGTTAGCACGGATCCGTCATTGACTCGGCCTGGGGCCGGCTCTAGCCTCGCAGCTGATTTTCGCAAGCACCGCGCACGAGAGGACAACATGGCATCACTAAACAAGGTCATGGTTCTTGGCAACCTCGGCCAGGATCCCGAGCTTCGGCACACCGCCAACGGGAAAGCGGTCACCACGCTGCGCCTTGCTACCAACGAGTCGTGGCTCGACGCCAGCGGACAGCGCCAGGAACGCACCGAGTGGCACAGCGTGGTGGTGTGGGGCAAGCAGGCGGAGAACTGCAAGCAGTATCTGAGCAAGGGCCGCACCGCTTTCGTCGAAGGCCGCCTGCAGACCCGCAAGTGGCAGGACCAGAACGGCAACGACCGTTACTCTACCGAAATCGTCGCCGATCGAGTGCAGTTCATCGGCGGTCCGGGCGGCGGAGGCGGCCGCAGTGGTGACGGCGGCGGTAGCGCTGGTGGTGGCTACGAAGGCGGACCGCCCCCTCCAGGCGAGGACGACATCCCTTTCTAGCCTGTTGAAAATGGCCCACGAGCGCGGAACTGGCGACGCGCGAGGATCACGCCTGTATACTTGGGCTCGCCTCTCGCCAACTCGGGGCTCGCGCGCGCAAAACCACTGGCTACGACGCGAGCCCGGAGCCGGCGACGGGCGAGATCCGAGCCTCGTAGCGGACGACTTTCGCGCGCGCCTTGCATCTGGACCATTTTGAACAGGCTGATGGACGGGTTTTTCGACAGAATGCTCGTGTCGTGATCCGGCTGCACGATCGTGTCCTGCCAACGGCTGACGTCGCCTCGACTACCAGCCGTTGTCGGCGAAAGACCAGAACTTCCCGCGGCCGACCACGACGTGATCGAGCACCGCGATGCCCATCACCTCGCCGGCGCGGCGCAGCCGTTCGGTGATGCGACGGTCTTCGGCGCTCGGTGTGGGATCGCCGCTCGGGTGATTGTGCACGAACAGTACCGCTGCTGCGGCCTCCCTCACGGCCGGTCGGAAAGCTTCGCGCGGATGTACCAGCGAGGCACCGAGCGAGCCTTGCGAGATCCTGACCTTGCTCATCACGCGGTTCTTGCCGTCGAGCAGCACTCCGTAGAAACTCTCGCGCTTCTCGTCGGCGAGCAACGGACCGAAGTGGGCGTGCACGGCCGACGACGACGACAGCACGATGCCGGGCCCGAGCTTCTCGACGTGCAGGCGCCGGGCCAGTTCGGCGATCGCGTGGAGCTTTGCCGCGCGCGCCTGCCCCACGCCCGTGATCGAAGCCAGCTCGGTCAGCGGCGCTCCGACCACGCCGCGCAAGTCGTCGAAGGATGCGAGCAGAGACCGCGCCACTGCCAGGGCGCTGCCGGCCTGTGGATGGCCGGTGCCGAGAATCAGCGCGAGGATTTCGCCGTCGCTCAGTACCGAAGCGCCGAGTTCGAAGAGACGTTCGCGCGGCCGCTCGCTCTGAGGCCAAGCCAGCGGCGACGCGTCGTTGGTGCGGGCGGCCGAGTCGGCGCCGCAGGAATCAGTCGAGTCGTCACGCGAGTGGTCCTCGCAAGCGTCACCGGAAAGTTTGCGACTTGGCAACCGACCGCTGTTGTTCATCAGCGAAGCGTAGACCTTGCCGGCGTCGTGCGTCAGAGCCGATCTGTAATGACTTGCGCGCTCGCTCGCGTGCTGCCGCAACGCGGCAGCTATTGGATACAGGCCACCGGGCGCGTCATCACTTCGCCTCACGACCTTTGACGATCGCGATCACCGAGCGCCCTGCGTCGAATTGCCTCTCGACATGGCTGGGCTCGGCAGGCACGATTGCGGCGGCGGGAACTACCGGCTCTCCACTGAACGAGTAAGACGAAGCGCCGATCACGATCGGCAGGCGTGGCCATGAAGAAGATCGGTCGGACACTGTCCGCCATAGCTCTGGTAGCCGCCTGTGCTGGTCCGGCCAGCGCTCAACGTGATTTCAACGCAGTGGCCAAGGCCAAGGGCTTCAAGACGTCGATGGTTCGCATGTTCACGGGCTGCCCGACTACCGAGCATCCGTCGATCAACACGATGACCAGCGGTAATATGCCTGCCTGTAGCCCGGTAATGGTCAAGCGCCTCCACGGCGACGCCACCAGCTACGTGCTCGATCCGAAAGAGGGTAGCTGCGACGTGCAGACCCAAGCCAAACTCGAGAAGGATTGCTCGTTGGTCAAGGATGCCAACGGCGATCCGCTCGGCCTAGCCGCGGGCCCCTGCCACATCACCTATGTCAAGTCCAAGTGCAAGGGCGTGTTTAGGGCCGACGGTGTAACGCCGATCAACGCCACCGACGACGCCGGCTAGTCACTGAGTCTGCTGGCGCGTATGACGTCCAACGACGCCACCAACGGCGACCTGACCGTCGTCGATCTACCGATGAGGTTCTCGTACAGCGATCCGAACAACGGGCAGATCAGGTTGGACACCAGCATCGTCGAGGGAATTGTCATCGACTGGCCACCTCCCCCGCCGCCGACCTGCACCACGATGGAGATCATCAAACTCACCATCGAGGACCCGGATGGCCTGCCGTTCGCAACGCTGAGCACATCCACCCGAGCCAAGGACGAGTAGGAACGGTCGCGGCAACGCGGATCGGATTTCAACCAGGCGGCGGGTTCGAGGCGCTCACCGCTCCTGCTTCCGTGTCCTCGCACCTCCGCGAGAAAATGCGGCGGATATTTCCCGCGAAACGCCCTCCCCAAGACGGTGACCGGCGTGGTAAGGTTGGTCGTCTCGAGGAGAACGGCAGATAGGCGCTTGGCATCGGCCGACGAAACGGAGGAGCAGATGAACACGAAGAGATTTTTCTTGGCCGGAGGCGCGTGGGTCGCGGCTGCGGCGTTCAGCTTGGCAACGTCGCAGACCAACGGACTCCTGCAGACCACCCAGGCGCTGGCAGTCCAGGCGGGGACTTGCGGAGATGGAGTCGTTGACGCGGGCGAGCAGTGCGACGACGGCAACCTCCTCTACGGTGACCTTTGCACGCCGAACTGCCGGCTCGAAGAGTCCGCGTCGGCCGGCAACTGCCAAGACGGACAGGACAACGACGATGACGGAATGACCGATCATCAGGATCCCGACTGCGCTACGCTGGCTGCCTACCAGCGCTACGCAGTGCTGGTCTCCGACTCCGGCGGCGCGCTTGCCACTACCTACCTGAGGGCCGGCACAGCAACCGGCACCTACAGTTCCGACTCCACCGCGTTGATCGGCGAGATCAACGATCCTCTCACCGCCGTCCCCTATCCTCTCGGCCCCAGCAAGTCCCAGTTCTGCGGAAACCGCACCTGGCTGCTCGAGAGCGCCTGGACCGACGGCACCACCGTCGCCGACGGCGCCTCGTACTTCTACGGCACCAGAAAGGAAACCGCGTCGATGATCGCCCGGGCAGCCTCTCGTGTTTCAGCGGCAGCCCCTGCCCCGTCGGGCGAAGCGGCACCGATCATCGGCGGGATGTTCGTCCACACCGGCACTGTCGAGTGGCAATTCGACAACGTCCAGCCGCACATCGGACCGCCGGTCACGTGCTCGGACATGATCACCGCCTGTACGACCGACGCCGATTGCCCGACCGGCCACTCCTGCAATGTGCGCCTGACGTCCACCGAGAACGTCGATGGTGCCACGGGGTTCGTGGATACCGACGGGACCGGCACCGGAGCAACCGAACTCGCCGACTGCCGCGGCGCCCAAGCGGTGCTGCTGCCGCTCAACGATTTGATCGCCGACATTCCGGGCACCGACGTCGATCCTCCCGGCAATCGAATCGCGCTGCGCAAAGGCGAGGAGCGCACCGACAACATCGCGCCAGGTGTCACAGTGCTCAACGTCGATGCGGTCAGCCTCGGACGCAACAGCATCTGGCACCTGGTCGGACAGGCCGGACAGGAAGACAACACCACGTTGCTCGTCCAGCTCAGCGGCCGCATCAAGGTCGGCTACCTGGCGACGATCGAACTGCAGAACCTGCAGTCGGACCGGATTCTCTTCAACTTGCAGGGGTCGCAGAGGATGGGCATCCGTCGCGACGCCGCGGCCGCGGGCACTTTCCTCGGTGCGCGGCGGCTCCTGCACAACGGCGACCTCGCCCAACTCGAAGGCGCGCTGCTCGGCAACAAGGCGCGTCTGCAAGACAACAGCGTGCTTAACCACCGGCCGTTCAAGGTTCTGCTGAATACCGACGTGTCGGTCGACAAGACCAGCACCGTAACCAGTCCGCCGGGAGGTGTCGCCGGCACTGCATACGACAGCCCGGCCACACCGGTCACCTACACCGTCACGGTGAGCAACAACGGCGCATCCAACGCGCTCGGCGTGGTTCTGACCGACACCCTGGACGCCGGAGTCAACTACCTGCCGGGATCGGTCTCGACCGTGCCCGCGGGTCTGCGATGCGAAGAACCCGGCGCCACCGGCGGCGGCACGCTGACGTGCTATCTCGACACCATCGACCGTGCCACCGACACCAGCACGGCGACCACGGTGACCGTCAGCTACGACGCGCACATCGACCCGAGCACGCGCACGTCGGTCAGCAACGTCGCCAGTGTCGCGCTCGACGAACCGGGCGACTACCGCTCCGCGAACGACACCGCGACCCGCGTCGATACGGTCTACGCGCAGGCGGACCTCGAACTGGGTCGCAACGTCGCCTACAGCGTCGGCCCCACTGCGATGGCCGGGCGCGACCACGTCACCTACACCTATACGGTGACCAATCACGGTCCCTCCGATGCTACCGGCACCACGCTCGACGCCACCGGCGTGCTCGCCGGCCTCACCGGCGTGAGCACCGCGGCCGTGCCGATCGGCTCTTGCAGCCCGTCGGGCAACAACGTGCACTGCAGCATCGGAACGATGGTCCCGGTCGGCGACGGCTCGGGAACCTCGGTGGTGACGATCACGATCGAAGGCGACGTTTCGTGCAGCACGCGCGGCACCCTCAGTGCCGACGCGACCGCCGACGCAACCGAGACCGATCCGGGCCCGAGTTCGCACACCGACAGCTACAGCGCTGCGGTCAGTGAAGACGCGGAAGTCTCGATCACCAAGACCGACTCGGCCGATCCGGTCGAAGAAGGCGCGGCGCTGAACTACACGATCCAGGTCGCCAACAGCGCGACGTACTCGTGCGCTCGCACCGTTACGCTCAGCGACAACCTGCCCGATGCTCTGGTCGGCGAGAGCGTAGCCACCACGCAGGGCTCGTGCAGCGGCGATCCGGTGAGCTGCAACATCGGCCAGATGACTGCCGGGCAGGTCGTTACGATCAACGTGACCGGAGGCACGATCGCGCAGGGCACGGCCGCTTCCGACAACGGCGCGTCACCGGAACTGAGCAACACCGCAACGGTGTCGTCACCCGACGACTCGACCGCCGGGAACAACTCGGCGACGCAAACTACCGACGTGCTGAAGAACAACGGCGACTCGTGTTCGCCGGGCGGCACCGGCGACTGTCCGATCGGCAACACCTGTGCCGACGGCGTGTGCTGCAACACCACTTGCAGCGGCACTTGCGAGTCCTGCAACGTGCCGGGTTTCGTGGGCACTTGCAGCGGCTACGCGGCACAGACCGATCCGGCCGGCGAGTGCAATCCCGACTGCCGAGTTTGTGACGGAACCGGCGGGGCCGGTGGCGGCGGATGCACTGTGGCCACCAACGACACCAACCCGGAGGGCGACTGCTCCGGGACCACTCCGGCCTGCTGCGGCGGTGGCTGCACCGATCTCGACAACGACGTGAGCAACTGCGGCGCGTGCGGAATCGTGTGCGGCGGGACCACGCCAGGTTGCTGTGGAGGAGGATGTCTCGACCTCGAAAACGACCACGACAACTGCGGTTCGTGTGGAAACGTCTGCGGACTCACGCAGACCTGCACCGCAGGAGTCTGCGTCCCGTAAGAGCTTCGAGCAACGGCTTGCCGCCGCTCAAAGCGGCTTTCAAGGATTGACGGGCCGCGTCTGCTGCTGCCGCTGCGACTTGCTCGAGAGCGCTTCGGTCAGCAGCAGTGTGTCGCGCGCCGCTGCGCTCTCGGGTTCCAATTGCACAAGGCGCTGGGCGTAGACGTTGGCGCGCTCCGGTTGCTTGGCCTCGAGCAGCAGCCGCGTGACGTTCGTGAGGGCTCCGGTGTCGTCGGGGACCTCTTTCAGAAAGCGTTCGTAGACCTCGGCCCCAGCCAGCGGCTGTCCGCGGCGGCCGAGACTCTCGGCCAGTTCGTAGTTGGCACGGTGGAAACTCGGCAGAATCTCGAGGGCGCGGCGCCAAGCGGCTTCTGCCGCTTGCGGTGATTCCTGAGCGGAGCGCTGGGTGCTGAGCCACTGCCCCAGGTCGTACCAAGCCTTCGCGGAACGTGGCGAAGCGGCGGCGCTGGCCGGGAAGTAGACCGCGCTGGAGGCCCACACCGAGCCGCGAGCGACGAACAGCGGCACCAACACCACCGCCGCCGCCGCTGCGACGCCGACCGCCAGCGCGTGGGGTATGCGTCCCCACTTTCTTCGGACTTCATCGACGGTCAGCCCCGCCAGCAAACAAGGTCCCAGCGAGGGCAGGAACAACAAGCGTTCGGCCATAATGGTGCCGATCGGAAACACGACGTTGCCGCTGATCGCGAAAGCGAGCGGAAACCAAGCCAGCGCCAACGCTGCCGCCGCGCTGCGGCGGCGCAACGCAAGTGTCACGGCGCAGTAGGCCATCCATCCGAGCGCGGCCGCGTAGCCGCCGGCCAACGTGGGGTCGGTCTGTGCGTAGGAACGATCGAGCAACAGAGGGTGAGGCCACAGCGTCAGCCGCAGATAGCTGGCCAGCACTGCAAGTGCCTTCGGAATCCGTTCGAAGATCGGTGCGTTGACCAACGGATTGTCGACGAATTCCGGGGCAATAGCGCTGCTCAGCGAAGACGCGCTGACGGCTGCCCACGAGACCAGCGCCACAGCGATCGCCGACAGCGGAACTGCCAGTTTCACGCGCGGCCCCAGCGCCCAGCGGCTCGCCAGCAGCAGCAACGGCAGACAAACCGCGCTCTCCTTCGAGAAGACTCCCAGCAGCGCGCTTGCGAGAACCATCACAAAGCGCGCCGCCTCTGCGGTCGAACGCCACGGCAACCACGCGCCGCGATCAGCCGGGCCGCTCGATGGCCTGTCGATACTGGCCAGCAGCGCCACCAGCACGCCGAGCGCGGCCAGCAACTCGGCGCGGCCGACCACGGAAATCTCCGCATCGACGTGAGTCGGGTGAACCGCGAACAGCCCGGCCGCAACTAAGGCGCCGGCCGGCGACAGCGAAAAGCGTCGTGCCAGAACCTGAACCAGTAGCACGACGACCACCGCCAACGCCGCGTTGGTGCGGTGGAAGGCCAGCGCCCCGTCGTCGTTCCACAGCCTGTCCAGATCCAGCGAAAGGAGCGTTGCCTGGCGTCCCGTTCCCCAATGTCTCGACGCGAAGAAGGTCTTCAGTCCTTCTTGCCAAAACGGCGCTCTTTCCACGACCACAGCGACGTCGTCGTAAACGAATTCGTAATCCAGCGAGGCCGCGGTCGTGACCCACACCAAGCCGATCAGCAGCAGGCAGCAAGCGCAGGGTCCCAGTCGGCGCACGCGCGCGACGATATGGGCCCGACTACGGGATGGCAACCGCTGGCAAGACCCGGAAAAACTATTGGCCGGCGCAGGCTTCTCGACGCCGACGCGGAGCGTTGACGCTCACGACGATCCCGGCCGCGGGTAAACGCAGCGTGAGTTGCGCCAAGTGGCGTCGAAGCGCAATGCCAGTCACCTAAGGCGGTCGTGGTGCCGACGGAGAATGCGCCGGTGGCGAAATTGTTGAAGAATCTTGGTTCGGCGCAAGACTCCTGCCCGTGCCGAGCCTCTTAAGTTACTGGCATTGCGTCTAAGCGCAGGGTCTCTGGAATGATTCATCCAGGCCGCGGGCAGAGGTCGCGTCAGTTGCGCCCGTACAAGCGCGGCCGCTCAAAGCGGAAGAATCCGTCGTTTTCCTCGAGCTCGATCGTGCGGGCTTCTTCGCCAAAGTAGCGCTGCCTCAGAGAGGCGAGCTGCTGCTCGAACTGCGCGCCCGAGTAGCGGCTCTCGAGCGCGCGACGCTCGTCCATGTACGCGAGCCCGTTCTGCCAGCGCGCGTCCTTCGCCCGGTCGCGTTCTTCGAGAGCCGCGATCTGCTCTTCGTCGTAACCGAACTCGCGACGGATGTCGTTGATCTTCTGCTGCCGCGCCTCGGGGTCGAGCGCGGCGAGCTGGCGGCTCACGGATTCGAAGCCGAAGAAGGCCTGAGCCAGCATACTCCCGTTCTCGAGAGCCATTGCCGAAGGTCCGTCACCGTAGTTCTCGTGCAGCGCATCGACGTAGACGTCGAGCTTCTGGTCCAGCGTCGTATCGTCGGACTCCTCGAGACTGCGTATCGTCTCGCCCATCGCCAGCTCGCGCTTCTCGGTCTCTCGCGCCTCGGCCTCGAGCTCCTCGACCGCTTGCTCGCCGAAGAGTTCTTTCTTCTTGTCGCGTACGGCCTGCTCCCGCTCCTCCGGCGAGAGCGCGGCCAGGCGTTCCTCTTGCGCCGCTAGCCAGCGGTCGAAGGCATCGACGTGCGCCAGCGTAGCGAGGATTCGCGCGGAGTATCCCGGAAAGGCCGCCTCGAGGACATCGGGGAAGCGCTGCGCCCAGTCGGCTGGAAAGAGCGTCATCATCTGCGTACGGACCTGCGCCATGAGGATCTGCGTGCCAGTGCCCGAGATCCGGTCTCCGTAGAGGTGACGCAACATCAGTACCAGGCGCTGCTCGAGTTCCTCCTGCTCGGCGGAGGGGCGCGGCGTGGCCGTACGTGGCGCAGCGTGTCCTGCCAGTTGCGGCTCGCCCGCTTTGCCGCGCTCGTCCGCCGCGACGCCCGTCGGCCCGGCGAGCGGGCGCTGCTGCGTTGTCGAGGTCAGCGTGACGACCACCGCCATCGTCGCAAGCAGCGACGCGGCGAAGACCAGCGCCAGCATCCGTTTACGGTTCATGTTCGAGATAATGGCGCACCGCAGGCCGCGGTGCGAACCTCGCGCGCGGAGACCGAGACCGGTCCCCGCGCGCGAGAGGCCCATGCGAAATGAAGCCCGCCCTACAGCCGAGGCGCGAGGTAAGGCCAGATCAGGTTCGCGATCTTCTGCGACCCGGACGTCGCCGGATGGATGCCGTCGGCGATGATGTCGGCGGATTTCACCGAGCTGCGCGGATCGATGAAAGTACAGCTAAGCAGCGAGTTCGCGCAGGCGGTCGCGAACTTGCCGTCGCCGTAGTCGATCGCCTGTTTGAGCGCGGACAGGTTGCCCGAGATCAGGCTGTTCTTGGTGTAGTAGTACCCGAGGTACAAGACCTTGGTGACTCCGCGTGCGCGCATCTCGTTCAGCAGGTCTACGCCATCGACGTAGATGTCATTGATGAGATTCTTGCACGAGCTCGAAAGGCTGCTCTCCCACCAGTCTTTCTTGCAGTTGTAGATGTCGAACAGGGTCAGCACCGGAAGCAGGATGTCATTGCCGCCGCCGTCCATGAGGACGGTCTTGATGTTCGAGTTGTCGGCGCGCGCGACCGCGAACTGGTTAACAACCGAAGGTGCGATCAGGTCGCCGCCCTCAAGCTCTGCACCCGAGACCGCGTAACGACGGAACGTCTTGCCCGAATACGAGTGCAGGTAGTCCTGGATCTTGCCCGACAGCGCGAAAATCGAGTCGCCGAGATTCACCACGTGGTTGCTGCTGGCGCTGCGGATCCACGGCACGCTGGCGACAAAACCGCAGCCGATGCCTCCGCTTACCGTCAGGAATACGGCCGCCGCGAAGGCTGCCTTCCTCGAAGCCGTCATCGTCATTTCTCTGATCCCTCCTGTCTTTCGGTCGTATGGATGCGCACGCCCGCCGGTCTGCGAGCACGCAGACACCGCTGGCTGGTCCGGCCCTCGGCGATCCCCATTGGGACGATCCATTTATAGCGTCCAAATGTATAGCGTAAAAGATCATATCCGGCCACACGTAGATCAATTCCGGCCAACCGTAAGCCCGATCCGGCCAAGCCAGCCCCGAAACCCGCTCGGCGTGCTCTGGACTGGCGTCCGCGGGATCACCCCCGCCGGACTTCCGTAGCCGTCCGCCCCGTCCACTTGCGGAACGCACGGGCGAAATTGTTGGCCTCACTGAAACCGACCAAAGCCGCGACTTCCTGCACGGTGAGGTCGGTGGTGGTCAGGTACTGCAGCGCAATGTCCGCGCGCGTCGAGTCGAGCACGGACTGGAAGGTCTCGCCCAACTCGCGCAGGCGCCGACGCAGAGTACGACCGCTGACCCCGAGTTCGACGGCTGCTTCGTCCAGGCTCGGGAATCGCCCTGCGGAGCGAACCACGACTTCGCGCAGCCGCGTGACGATTGCCGCTTCACTGCCCCGCGAGCGCGTGAGTGCTTCACACTGGCGTGCGAACAGTTCGCTGGTGTCGCGGCTGCTGAAACGACTCGGAATCGACAGCGCGCTTTTCGGAAGTGCGAGCTGCGTGACCGCGCACCCGAAGCGAACCGGACGGCGAAGTAGCTGAGAGTAGCGACCGGCATGCTCGGGCGGTGGGTAGTCGAACTCGACCTCGTACGGCAGAACGCTGGCACCGGTGTTGTACAAGCTGAAGCCCAACACCGCCGCGACCCAGCGCTCGCACGCGAACTGCCAGAGGTCACCGAGCGGAAAGGCTTCACGCGACCGCCAGCACAACATCGTCGTGGTTTCGCTCTCCTCGAACGTGATCTCCGCACCGGTGGTGCTCCAGAAGCGCATGCCGAGACGCGCGGCGTCACCGAGAGTCGGACAACTCATCATTGCGTAGCCGAACGGCCCGAAGTCGCTGATGCGCGCGCGAAGGCCCAGCACCAGACCGAGATCCGGCCGCCCCGACAGTTCGAGCAGGTTGCGGATCAGCACGCGGAGGCTGCTCGACTCGATGGTCGCGCGTGGATGTACGATCGAAAGCAGATCGACGTCGGTGCCGCGAAGCGCCGCTTCGCGATCGACGCCGAGGCCCGGGGCGTAGCCGAGCAGAGCCCGAAACGTGGTGGCCGGAATGCTGCTCAAGACGCTGCGATATTAGCTGTCTGTTGAAAAACCATCCATCAGCCTGTTCAAAATGGTCCAGATGCAAGGCGCGCGCGAAATTCCGCGAGCGGAGGCGTAGCGGAGCTACGTTGTAGCGAGTTTCGCACGCAACGCGGCAAATGGGCCGCTTTCAACAGGCTGTTAGCAGGACCGCCGGCGCAACGAAGGACGCAGCGCCTCGACGCCGCACTTGCGCCCACGACATTCGCGTTGATCTCGTGTCGCGTGATTGCCGTGCTGGCAACTCGCCACCGCACCTCGATGGCGCTTCAACTGCGCGCTCGCTGTGTCCGGAACGTCTTCCACCCGGTGTCGGCGAGGCCTGCGATCAAACACCACAGCCCCGATTCGCGTGGGTTCGGGTTCGCACCGTTGCCCATGCGGCGCAGCTGGCGCCCGTACCACGTCACTTCGAGCATCCCCATGCCGTCGATCGCAGCAATCCCGGTACGGATCTGCGCGACGCGCTCGCGCGATTCTTCACCTGCAAGCAGACGCAGCGGCGCGTCCGGCTCGACCGCGAGCAGGCGAGCCAGGCCCACCAAATCCACCGCGCCGCTCGCAATCGCTTCGTCCATTCCGGCCACCGAGCGGAAGCCGCCCGTTACCATGAGCGGCGTCTTGGTCGCGGCGCGCGCCTTCTCGGCGAACTCGAGAAAGTACGCTTCGCGCCGACACGTCGACTCCTTGACATCATCTTTGCGAATGCCGGCCATCGCGGGGGCTTCGTAGGTACCGCCCGAAATCTCGACGAGGTCGATACCCGCTTCAGACAGCGCGCGCACGACGTCGAGCGACTCTTCTTCGCTGAACCCTCCCTTCTGGAAGTCGGCCGAGTTCAGCTTGATGCCAACCGGGAAGCCCGGCTGCGTGCGTGCACGAATCTCGCGGTACACCTCGAGCACGAAGCGGCGCCGCCGCTCGGCGTCGCCTCCCCACTCGTCCGTGCGCTGATTGTGACGTGGCGACAGGAACTGGCTGATCAGGTAGCCGTGCGCGCCGTGGATCTGCACACCCGAGAAGCCGGCCTTTTCGGCGATCGCGGCGGCGCGGCCGAAGCGCGCTACGAGGGCATGGATCTCGCCGGCCGTGAGGGCACGCGGCGTCGGGAAGAAACGCGCCATCTCCGGGCCGAAGCCGATGGCGGAGGGCGCCACGTTTTCCGCGTTGAGCCCGGTCGGCGCCTGCTTGCCCGGGTGGTTCAGTTGCATCCAACACTGCGTGCCGCCGCGCGTGCCGGCGGCCGCCCACTGTTTCAGCAATGCGAAGTCGCTCTCGTCTTCGAGCGCGACGTTGTTCGGCTCGCCGAGCGCGCGGTGGTCAACCATGACGTTGCCGGTGACGAGCAGCCCTACTCCGCCTTCTGCCCAGCGTGCGTAAAGGCGCACGAGTTGCGGCGTCACGTGGTTGTCGATGGTCGCAAGGCCCTCGCTCATCGCCGACTTGGCGAGGCGGTTCTTGACGACGGTGCCGTTGGGAAGAGTGAACGGTTGGGCAAACAAAAGTGCAGACATGAAACTATTTCTCCGATGACTAGGCCTGGACGCGGTCGCTTACTACGAGCGCGACGCTCGCAGTTCGTCCGCGCAGCGCCGTCGGCAGTTGCCAACGAGAACCAATGGACATTGCTGCGCGTATCTAAGCCTCTTGGTCGTGTCGTGGTCTGGGGGTTATGGTGGCTACCCGGCTCGCGCGCAAGTGCGCCCACCACCACGGTGCCGAACGTCCGGCGCGCGAAAGGTGGCTGCCCCGAGTCGAGCACCAGAAGCACACCGCTCCTTTTCGCCTTCGGTGTGCCGGGCTGCGCGCTTCGATCTGCCGGTCGTTGCGGCCTTATTTGAGCCGGAGCTTCGCCGGTAAACAGCCGCTATGCGAACGACGGCCAAGGTGGACGTATCCGGCAACGGCTACGCCCAGGTGGGCGACAACAGCACGATCACGCACGTGCCGCTGCTGTTCACCGAACCCTGGGGCTTGGACAAGCGCATCCGCGGCACGGCGCGAGACCGCCGCGGATGAGCGGGCATCGACGACCAAAGACCCATAAACGGACGTGACCGCCGCGGCTTTTCCACTCAGCGCAGATCCGAGACCAACAGGTCGCGGCGCTACTCGCCCTCGCGGCGGAAGTGACCGCTGCGCCCGCCGCTCTTTTCGACCAACCGCACGTCGGTAAGCGTCATCTTCTTGTCGACCGCCTTGCACATGTCGTAGACGGTGAGTCCGGCGATCGCGACCGCGGTCAGCGCTTCCATCTCGGCACCGGTGCGCGAAGTGACCGCCACGCGCGCCTCGATCTCGAGCACGCCGGCTTCTGCGCCGGCTGCGAACGAGACTTCGACCGACGACAGCGGCAGCGGGTGGCACAGCGGGATCAGGTCGGATGTCTTCTTGGCGGCAAGGATCGCAGCCGTGCGCGCCACCGCCAGTACGTCGCCCTTGGGCAGATCGCCCTGGAGAATTCGCGCCAGCGTGTCGGCACTGGTGCGCAACCTGCCGCGCGCGGTTGCGCGCCTCTCGGTCACGTCCTTGGCGCCGACGTCGACCATGCGGGCGCGGCCTTTCTCGTCGAGGTGGGTGAAATCCGACATGGTTTGCATGCCTCCGGCGAGTTTCTTATACGGATCGCGCTCGCGCCGATAGCCGACCCGCGGCCGGACGCGACCCTACCCCACACAACCCGGCGAGACGACGATGGCGACAACGCACCACAAAGTGATCATTCTCGGCTCCGGCCCGGCCGGCTTGACGGCAGCGCTGTATACAGCCCGGGCCAACCTGGCCCCGCTGGTCGTCGAGGGCACTCAGCCCGGCGGCCAGCTCACCATCACCACCGAAGTCGAGAACTTCCCGGGCTATCCCGAAGGCGTGATGGGCCCCGAAATGATGGCACAGTTCCGCGAGCAGGCAGCGCGCTTCGGGACACAGTTCGCAACCGGCGACATCGAGTCGGTCGATCTGTCAAAGCGACCTTTCACGCTGCACGGCGACGGCGCGGACTTCAGCTGCGACGCACTGATCGTCTCGACCGGCGCCACTGCGCGGCTGCTCGGGATCCCGTCCGAGAAGACGCTGATGGGCCACGGTGTGTCGGCGTGCGCCACCTGCGACGGGTTCTTCTTCAAGAACAAGAAAGTGCTGGTGGTGGGCGGCGGCGACTCGGCGATGGAAGAGGCCAACTTCCTGACCAAGTTCGCCAGCTCGGTGACGCTGATCCATCGCCGTGAGGAACTCCGCGCTTCCAAGATCATGCTCGACCGCGCGCGCGCCAACCCTAAGACCACGTTCCTGCTCAGCACCACCATCGACGAGATCCTCGGCGAGCCCGGCGCCGGAGTGCGAGGCGTGCGGCTGCGCAACACCGTCACCGGAGCGACTTCGGAGATGAGCTGCGACGGCGTCTTCATGGCGATCGGGCACGCGCCCAACACCAGGATCTTCGAAGGCAAGCTCGAACTCGACTCCAAAGGCTACGTCGTCACCGAGCCCGGCCGCAGCTACACCAGCGTCGAAGGCGTGTTCGCGTGCGGCGACGTGCAGGACAGCATCTATCGGCAGGCGATCACCGCGGCCGGAAGCGGCTGCATGGCGGCCATCGATGCCGAGCGCTGGCTCGAAGAGCAGCACGGCTAGATTCCTTGAAAGGCCCCGAGCCTGCCGGCGAGCTACCGCTGAGGCGCCGCGTGAAGAAAGCCGGCGTGCGCGTGCTGGCGCGCTGCCTGCCGGCGTTCTACCGCGGTTACATGCGGCTGGTCTACGCAACCGGCCACGCCGACGAATCGGCGACGCGCACGCTGATCGAGAAGCACGAGGCAGGCGCACGCATCGTACTGCTGATGCTGCACCAGGACGTGTTCGTAGCGCCGTGGTTCCTGCGCGGTCTGCCGGTGTGCGGACTGGCCAGCATTGGCGACGCCGGTGACATCATCGCGGCGGCGATGGCGTCGCTCGGACACACCACCGTGCGCGGCGGTACCAGCCAAAGAGCCAGCCGGCGGCGCACCCACAGCGCGCTGCGAGAGATGATCCGCTACGGCAAGGAGCACGCTGCCGCAGGCTTCGTGATGTCGATCACGCCCGACGGATCGGTCGGACCCGCCGGTGCCTGCAAACCGGGTTTCGGGCTGCTGGCGCTCGAGACCGGCGCCGAACTGTGGTGCATCAAGATCAGCGCCAGCCGCGCGGTGTACGCGCCGACCTGGGACCGCACGATGATTCCGCTGCCGTTCGCTGACATCGGAGCTGAAATGAGCGGACCGGTGGTGGTTGCCGCCGGCAGCGACGCGGAAGCGCTCGAGAATATCCGCCGCGAAATCGAGGCGCGGCTGCACGAACTACATCGTGAAGCATTTGGCAAGATCGGCCACGCGCCGGTACCGCACCTGACCCGGACTAGCGATGAACGCTCGTAGCGAGACCGCCAGTAGCGGGTTTCATGAACAACCCGCGTCAGAGACCTTCGAACGAGCGGCAAAGCAGAATTGACATGCCCTCGCGGCCTCTCGTCACTCGCGCACGCAGACGCCCCGCTGCGCCAGGTAGCGTTTCACTTCGGCGATCGTGTATTCGCCGTAGTGGAAGATCGACGCGGCCAGCACCGCGTCGGCTTTTCCCTCGGTCAGGCCGGTCAGCATGTGGTCGGGTGAACCGACTCCGCCCGAGGCGATGACCGGGATGCCGACCGCTTCGGCAACCGCACGCGTGAGATCGAGGTCGTAGCCGGCTTTGGTTCCGTCACGGTCCATGCTGGTCAGCAAGATCTCGCCGCAGCCGAGTTCTTCCATGCGGCGCACCCACTTCACCGCGTCGATGCCGGTAGGGCGGCGGCCGCCGTGCGTGTAAATCTCCCAGCCTTCGCTGTTCGAACGATCGACGAACAGTTCGGGATAGGTTCCGGCCCACGCCGGGCGGCCACTGACACCGCCGCCGTCGGTGGTGAGTTCGAGCGACGCCGCGCGACTGCGCGCGTCGACGGCGACGACGATGCACTGGGCACCGAAGGCACGTGCGGCAGCGCCGACGAAGTCCGGATCCGCAACCGCGGCGGTGTTGATCGAGACCTTGTCGGCGCCGGCCGTCAGCAACGTCCGGACGTCTTCGACTTTGCGCACGCCGCCGCCGACCGTCAGCGGCATGAAGGCCTGCTCGGCAGTGTGGCGCACGACCTCGAGAATGATGCCGCGCTTTTCGTGACTGGCGGTGATGTCGAGGAAGGTCAGTTCGTCGGCGCCTTCCTGGTCGTAGCGTGCCGCGCACTGCACCGGGTCGCCGGCGTCGCGCAGACCGATGAAGTTGACGCCTTTGACGACGCGGCCGTCCTTGACGTCCAGGCAGGGGATGATGCGTTTTGCCAGCACGGTGGATCTCGCGAGCAGCGGGTTCTACTTCGCCGCCGACACCGGCGCCACGCTCGGCGAGCAATCGCCGGCGCTCTGCAGATCGGCCAGACGCACCTTACCGTCGTACAGCGCGCGCCCGACGATCACGCCTTCGATGCCGGCGCTCTCGGCCGCGCGCAGCCGGCGCACGTCGTCGAGCGAGTCGACGCCGCCCGAGGCAACCACCGGAATCGACAGCGCTGCGGCCAGACGCGCCGTCGATTCGACCGCGACACCGTGACCGGTACCGTCACGATCGATGTCGGTGAAGATGATGCCGGCGGCGCCGCGGCTCTCCATCTCGCGGGCGAGCGTGACGGCGTCGACCGCGGTGTCTTCGAGCCAGCCCCTCACCGCGACCTTGCCGCCGCGCGCGTCGATGCCGACCCACACGCGCCCGGGGAAACATCGCGACGCTTCAGTGACCAGTTCCGGATTGGTCACCGCGGCGGTTCCGATCACCACGCGCGACACGCCCGCCTCGAGCCAGGTCTCGACGCTGGCGAGTTCGCGAATGCCGCCGCCCATCTCGGTCAGCACCGCGCGGCCGCTCTCCCTCACCTTCGCGAGTATCGCGAGCACTGCGGTGCAGTTGGTCAGAGCCCCGTCGCGCGCGCCGTCGAGATCGACCAGATGCAGGGCTTTCGCGCCCTCGCCGAGCCAGCGTTCGGCCATCGCCGCCGGATCGTTTCCGAAGACCGTCTCGCGGCCGTAGTCGCCTTGGAAAAGCCGCACGCAGCGGCCGCCGCGTATGTCGATGGCAGGAAGGATCAGCATGCGCCACCGCCTTTCACCAGCCCGACGAAGTTCGCGAGCATCTTCAGGCCGGTGGCCTGGCTCTTCTCGGGGTGGAACTGGGTCGCGAAGATGTTGCCGCGCCACGCACTCGACACGAAGTCCACGCAGTACGGTGTCGTCGTCGCGACGATCGAAGTGTCCTCGGTCTCTACGTAGTACGAGTGCACGAAGTACACGCGAGTGCCATCGTCGATGCCCGCCAGCTGCGGTGCGCGCATCCTCACGTGGAGTTCGTTCCAGCCCATGTGCGGGACTTTGAGAGCGTGGTCGTGCGGCTCGAAGCGGCGCACACGACCGGGAAGGATGCCGAGACCCTCGACGCGGCCGAACTCGTCGCTCTCTTCGAACAGGATCTGCATACCGACGCAGATGCCGAGAAACGGGCGTTCGGAGGCCGCGGCTTCGCGTACGCAGTCTTCGAGGCCGGCCCCGCGCAGGTTTTCCATGCAGTGGGCGAAGGCGCCGACGCCGGGTAGCACCACGGCATCGGCAGCGCCGATCTCGCCGGCGTCGGCAGTGACGCGCACCTCGGCGCCGACCTTCTCCAGCGCTTTGGAGACGCTGCGAAGGTTACCGACCCCGTAATCGACGACCGCTATCACTTTGGCTTCCTGCTCACCGCGACATCATCGGCGGACGGGCTCGGCTCAGCCGGCCAGGCTTCCCTTGGTCGACGGAATGCCGAGCGTCCGCCCGTCGCGAGCGCAGGCCATCGCCAGCGCCTTGGCCAGAGCCTTGAACGCCGCTTCGATGATGTGGTGCGGGTTGCGTCCGTAGCGCACGTTGATGTGCAGGTTCATACCGCCGGCCGTCATCAGCGCCTGCATGAAGTCCTCGACCAGTCCGATGTCGAAGCTGCCGATGCGCTGCGGCTTCAGGCTCAGGTTGTAGACCAGGTAGGGCCGGCCGCTCAGGTCGATGGTCACCGCCACCAGAGCCTCGTCGAGCGGAGTCTCGAAGTGGCCGAAGCGTGCGATCCCGGCCTTGTCGCCGAGCGCACTGCGCAGCGCTTCACCGATCGCGAGCCCGACGTCTTCGACCGTGTGGTGATCGTCGACGTGGGTGTCACCGGTGGCCTCGACGCTGAGGCCGATGCCCGAGTGCCGCGCCAGCGCTTCGAGCATGTGATCGAGAAACGGCACGCCGGTGCTGACCGAGTAGCCCGCTTCGTCGATCGCCAGCGCTACCGAGATCCGCGTCTCGCTGGTTTCGCGCAGCACCTGAGCGCGGCGCAGCGCAGCGGCAGCGCCGGCAGGAGCCGCCGATGCGGCTTTACGCCGCCTGCCCGTCTTGACGCCAGCCGAACGGCCGCGCACCGAGTCCGCAACACTGTCGCCGGCGCGTTTCCTGGCGCCACTCGTGCGCGCCGCGGCCTTCTTGCCCGCTCGCTTCCCGGCCGTGACCGCGGCGGCGGCTCCCTTCTTGCCCGCCGCCTTGGCTTCCGGCGTCTTGCTTTCGGCCGGGTCTTGCTGCGGGGCTTTCTTGCGTGTAGCCACTTGCTTGTCCTCGTCGCTCACTTACCTATCAGATTCGGCGCTTCACGCGCCAGCGCAGATTCGGCGCTTCACGCGCCAATGTGTACCCGGCAGCGGGTGAGCCTGGCGTCCTTCCTCACTTGCAACGCTTCAGCACCGCCAGCGCGTGCGCTTGCAACCCTTCGGCCGTAGCCAATTCGACGGTGGTGCCGGCCAGACGTTCGAACCCTTTGCTGTCGACCTCGATGATGCTGGTCCGCTTGACGAAGTCGTAGACACCGAGCGGCGAGGCAAAACGCGCCGAACCGCCGGTGGGCAGTACGTGGTTGGGCCCGGCCATGTAGTCGCCGATCGGCTCGGTGGTGAGGCCGCCGAGAAAGATCGCGCCGGCGTTGCGCAGCCGCGGCAGCAGCGAGCGGGGCCTGCGCGTCGCTACTTCGAGGTGCTCGGGGGCGATCTGTTCGGAAAGCTCGCAGGCCCTCTCGATGCTGCCTGCGATCAGGATGGTTCCGTAGCGCTGGAGCGAACGCGCGGCGATCGCGGCCCGCGACAACTCGGCGCACTGACGCGCCAGCGCGCGGGCGATCTGCCCGGCGAGTTCGCGGCTGGTGGTGATGCAAATCGACGCGGCCAGTTCGTCGTGTTCCGCCTGCGCGAGCATGTCTGCCGCCACCCACTCGGGATCGGCCGAATCGTCGGCGATGATCAACACTTCGCTGGGGCCCGCGACCATGTCGATATCGACCTCGCCGAACACCAGACGCTTGGCGGTGGCCACGAAGATGTTGCCGGGGCCGACGATCTTGTCGACGCGCGCAATCGTCTCGGTCCCGTAAGCGAGCGCCGCCACTGCCTGCGCGCCGCCGATTCGAAGCAAGCGCGTGGCACCGGCGATGCTCGCCGCGGCCAGCACCTCGTCGCGGATCCCGGCCGGCGACGGCGGCGTCACCACCGTTATGTCGGCGACGCCCGCAACCTTGGCCGGCACCACGTTCATCAACACGCTCGAGGGATAGGCAGCCTTGCCTCCCGGAACGTAGACACCCGCGCGCGCCAGCGGTGCTACCCGCACGCCGGTGCTGACACCGTTCTCACGGCGCTCGAACCCCTTCTCGACCTCACGCAGGTGAAAGGCACGGATGCGCGCGTGGGCCTTGGTCAGCGCCGCGATCAACGTCTTTGGCACTCGCTTGGTGGCCGCCGCGATTTCGGCGGCGCTGACCTCGAACTGCGCGGGCGTCAGCGCAACGCCGTCGAACTGCCTGGTCAGCCGCGCCACCGCCGCGTCGCCGCCGCTGCGCACCGCCGCCAGAATCTTGACGACCTTGGCTTCGACGCCGACGGGGCCGCGCCCGCGCGAGGCCAACTCGGCCAGCCTCTGCACGGCCGCGATGCTGCCGTCGCTGAGCGGCAGGATCTTCACGCTCAGGCCGGCTCCGACCCGAGCGCCGTCAGCGACACTGCTCCTTCGGCTCACCTCGACGCCGGCTTTGGCGGTGCGTTTCGTGTTCTGTCGCAGGTCGGTCTTCTTCATGTCGGCCATCACACCTCGCTTCCCATCGGCTCGCGCCGCACGCGCGCGCCGAGTCCGGCCATTTTCTCCTCGATGTGCTCGTAGCCGCGATCGAGGTGATAGATGCGCAGTACTTCGGTGACGCCCTGGGCAGCCAGTCCGGCCAGCACCAGACACACGCTCGCGCGCAGATCGGTGGCCATCACCGGCGCTCCCGACAGCATTTCCTTACCGGTCACTACCGCGTGACCGCCCGGTTGCAGACGGATGTCGGCGCCCATGCGCGCCAGTTCTTCGACGTGCATGAAGCGGTTCTCGAAAATGCGCTCGTCGATTTCCGAACGACCGTCGGCAACGCACATCAGCGACATCCACTGAGCCTGCAAGTCGGTGGGGAAACCCGGAAACGGCGCGGTTACGATCCCTACCGGCTGCGGTCGCATGGTCGTGCGCGCGCGCACGCCCTTGCTGTCGATCTCGATCCTGCAGCCCGCCACCGTCAACGCCTCGAGCAGGCTCTCGAGGTGCTCGGCGCGCGCGCCGCGCACGAACACGTCGCCTGCGGTCATCGCCGCACCGATCAGGAAGGTGCCGGCGACGATGCGATCGGCAATAACCGCGTGATCCATGCCGCGCAGGTGTTCGACCCCGTCGATCTCGATCACCGACGAACCGGCACCGCGGATCTTCGCGCCCATCTTGGTGAGCGCCTCGGCGAGATCGACGATCTCCGGCTCGCGCGCAGCGTTTTCCAGTCGCGTAGCCCCGCGCGCCAACGCGGCCGCCATCATCACGTTCTCGGTGGCGCCCACCGACGGCATCGCAAAGATCACGTGCCCGCCGCCGAGTTGCTTGGCGCTGGCATCGGCGTAGCCACCTTCGAGGCGAATGCGCGCACCGAGTCGCTTCATCCCTTCCAAGTGAATATCGACCGGCCGGCTGCCGATCGCACAGCCGCCGGGGCGCGAAACGCGCGCGCGGCCAAAGCGCGCGAGCAACGGTCCCAGCGTAAGGAACGACGCGCGCATGCGCCGCACCAGATCGTAGGGGGCTTCGAAACTACCCACTGCCGACGGATCGATGAGCAGTTCGTCCGGCGCGAGCCTCTCGACGCGGGCACCAACGCTTTCGAGCAACCGCAAGGTGGTCTCGATGTCGGCCACATCCGGAACGTTGCTGAGACGGCACGGCTCGTCGGTCAGCAGGCACGCGAACAGCAGCGGCAGCGCCGCGTTCTTGGCACCGCCGGCCTCGACTTCGCCTTCGAGACGACTGGCTCCTTCGATGACGAGCTTGTCCATTACGAACGTTTGTACCCGTTGACGACCCGCTCGCTACCGGCCAGGTCGCGGTGCACGCGGACGTCCGCGTACCCGTTGCTCACGAAACACTCGCGCACGGCGCCGGCCTGACTGCCGACTTCGACCCACAGACTCCCGCCCGGCGCCAGCACTTGCAGCGCACTCTCTACCAGCGCACGGGTCGCGTCCATGCCGTCGGCGCCCGATACCAGAGCCAGACGCGGTTCCCAGTCGCGAATCTCGGGGTCCAGAGCCGCCACTTCATCGGCCTTGACGTAGGGCGGGTTCGACACGATCAGGTCGAACGGTTCGCGTCCACGCAGCGGCGCGCACAGATCACCGCTGACGAATTCGATGCGATCGGCGACGCCGTGCCGAACGGCGTTGCGCGGTGCCACTTCGAGTGCCGCCTGCGACTTGTCGGTCGCCACCACGCGCGCGTTCGGCACCTCCTTGGCAATCGCCACCGCCACCGCTCCCGAGCCGGTCCCGACGTCGGCGACGTGCAAAGTCGCAGCGCCGGCGCGGGTCTGCAAAGCCGCTACCGCCAACTCCACCAGCAACTCGGTGTCGGGTCGCGGCACCAGCACACGGCGGTCGATCTCGAAGTCGAGGGACCAGAACTCGCGGCGGCCAAGAATGTAGGCCACCGGTTCGCGCGCGGCGCGGCGGCGTACCAGTTCGCGGTAACGGTCGACTTCCTCGCGCGCCAGCGGCCTCTCGAAGTTGGTGTAGAGTTGCACGCGTGCCAGGCCGAGCACTTCGCCGAGCAGCAGTTCGGCGTCGAGCCGCGCACTATCGATCTTCTTGGCCGCCAGGAAATCCGTGGTCAGCCGCAGATAGTCGAGCAGCGTACGCGGGCCCGGTTTCTCGTCGGTACTCACGGCAGCTTCCGCGGTGCGCTCACGAACATCGCTGCGCGCGTCTCACGACGCGGCCTGAGCCTGGAGCGCTGCGGCCTGGAAGTGGGCACGCAGACCGCTGAGCATCTCGTCCATGTCGCCGAGCAGGAAGCGGTCGAGCGAATACAGGGTCAGCCCGATGCGGTGATCGGTGACCCTTCCCTGCGGGAAGTTGTAGGTGCGGATGCGCTCGGAGCGATCGCCGCTGCCCACCATCGAGCGGCGCTCGGCATCGACCTCTGCGTGGCGCTTGGCCTGCTCGATGTCGAACAGACGCGAACGCAGAATCTTGAGCGCCTTGGCCTTGTTCTTGTGCTGACTCTTCTCGTCCTGGCAGATGACCACCAGCCCGCTCGGGATGTGAGTAGCGCGTACCGCCGAATCGGTGGTATTGACCGACTGACCTCCCGGACCCGAAGAACGGTAAACGTCGATGCGCAGATCCTTGTCTTCGAGCTTGACGTCGAGTTCCTCGGCTTCGGGCAGCACCGCCACCGTCACCGCCGAGGTGTGAATGCGCCCCTGAGCTTCGGTCTCGGGCACGCGCTGCACGCGGTGCACGCCGCCCTCGTACTTGAGCAGCCCGTAGGCGTCCTTACCCGAGATCAGCACGATGCCTTCCTTGACGCCACCGCGGCCGCCGGCGCTGACGCTCAGCTCTTCGGTTTTGAGACCGTGCTGGTCGGCGTAACGCAGGTACATCTTGAGCAGATCGCCGCCGAACAGCGCGGCCTCCTCGCCGCCGGTGCCGGCGCGAATCTCCAGGATGGCGTTGCGCTGGTCGAGCGGATCCTTGGGGATCA
>Ga0172370_10002048_pt1 | contig 29623 bp, 24 predicted proteins | sample LakKiv5m_FD_114538 | JGI IMG/M metagenome (GOLD analysis project Ga0172370, IMG submission 114538) | Freshwater microbial communities from Kabuno Bay, South-Kivu, Congo - kab_022012_11.5m | ecosystem: Environmental > Aquatic > Freshwater > Lake | place: Democratic Republic of the Congo...
AGCCTCCTGACACGCCTGCTCGATGTCCACGTCGGTATGGTAGAACCCGTCCTTATCCTTGTCAACGGGTTTATCTACGCCGACATGAAGACACCACGACCCCACACCCTCCTGGAACTCGCAGAAGTCCACGGTGGTGTTGGTGTCGTCGAGGCAAAGATTGTCGAGCTGGCACGCGAACGTGCTCACCTCGCCCTCGATCTCGTCGGTTTCAGCTTCGACATCGGACCCTCCGACGTCGTCGTCAGCAACCTCGCCCTCAGCCACGTCGGCCTCGGGTTCGGTCTGGTTGGCGTCGACCTCCGGGTACTTCCCGTCGGTCGTGTCATTGTCGCCCGTCTCCATCTGGGCGTCAATGACATCGGACTCGACGGAGTCCGAGGTGGTAGAGTTGCTGGGGCCACAGGCCGCCAGCACGAACGCAACGAGCGCGAACAGTGTTGCCTTCATGGCAAACTCCTTTTCTGGTGGTGAAGTTATAGGGCCCACCGGCCAATGATATTTTTAGATCACTAACCGGTGAGCCCAATTTTTGTCTTGTTCTAATCTTTCCAATTGTAAGGAACAATTTTGTAAAATATTATGACATGTGAAAATCCATAACAAAAAGTTATTGCTTTCACACACATAATTTTTGGCCAATTTTCTATCTTTTTCAAGACAATTTGGCTTAAAGTTAGTATAGCACAAATGGGCTATGCCAACCATACAACATAGCATAATTAAAGGGTTTTGTCAAATATCACCAGCCGTGGTATAATATATTATATAGTAAAAAATATGGCTAAAAATAAATTGAATTATAAATTGTTTTTTATAGCAGTTTTATTTATTGCCCAGTTTTTTGTTGTAGGAAAAGTTTTGGCCAGCACTCAGACTATCTATGCTAAATCCTCCAGTTGGTTTAGTTCAAGTTTTTGGTATCAATCACCACCACAGCCAAGTTGGTTTGTGGCAATTCGCCCTAACACTTATCGTGGTGAAATAACTTTCACCACAGGTACTATCCCGAGCAATGCCCAGGTAAATAGTGTGGTTTTACATTTTTTTCCCAAAGCTTGTGCTGCTGGTGTGCCCACCTTTGTTTTTAAGGTTGCACAATTAACTACTGACCCCACTACCCTTAATAAAAGCACAGATGCTGCTACCATCTATGCTAACGCAGCTGGTGGCAATGTCTATACCAGTAGTGCTTATGGGTTGTCAACATTGTGTACGGCTAATGCTAACCAGACAATAAGCTTGGGTGCTACTGCCGCAAGTGATTTTCAGAATAGACTATCTTCACATACTAATTGGTTTGGCTTGGGTTTTTTAAGCGATACTGGTGCTGATAGTGCTACAGGGCAAATTTGGGGTTATGACAATGCTAGTTATAAACCCTACATTGTCGTTGATTATATTGTGAACTCGGGTCCAGTGGCCTCCTATGTCAGCCAGCCTGTACAAACCAGTGCCAATATGGTCTCCACCAATGTTTCGGTTTACGACGCAGACAGCAATGTCACTTCTTTGGCAGTGCAGTTTTCTACAAATACTACTAATTGGTATAACGCTACTTTGGGTACGGTGACGGCTAGTGCTGGCACAGTGGCCACTTCCTCAGGCTCTATTACCAGCATAGATACAGACACTGGCACCACTACTTTAAGCATACAGTGGAATTTTGCTAATGATATCGCCAACACTACAAAAACCGGTGTGTATTTAAAAGTTACACCCAATGATGGTACAGTAGATGGCACGGCGCAAACCTCTAATATTTTTTATTTTATCTCCCGGCAGGCTAAAATAATTACCACCAATAGAGCTACTATTAATAAAACTTTAACCAATTTTTTGACTAGTAGTTTGGCTGGCTGGTGGACGTTTGATGGTAACGAAATTAATACTACCACCTCTACTGATAAAAGTGGTAATAGTAATAATGCTACATTAGTTAATAATCCTACCAAAACTATTGGTAAATTAGGTCAGGGTTTAAATTTTAATGGTTCTAATAATTATCTTAGTGCCGTACATTCTAACAGTCTAAATACTACCTCTAGTATTTCTATGTCAGCTTGGATAAGGCCAACTAGTGTGAGTGGAACTTCTACCTTGGCCATAAAAGGTGATCCTTTTAGTGGTTATTGGTTTTACTTATTAAATGGAAAGCCAAATTTATTTTTAAGTAAAGTTGGTAATACTTGGTTGGCTAAAGATACAGGCAGACAATGGCGGGGTATTGCTTTGTCTGCTGATGGCACAAAACAAACAGCTGTAGCTAGTGGTGGACAAATTTATTTATCAACAAACAGTGGTAATACCTGGACAGCTACAAGTACTGCCAGGACTTGGGAAGCTGTTACCATGTCTGCTGATGGCACAAAACAAACAGCTGTAGCCAATTGTGGTACTCTTATTTATGTTTCCACAGATAGTGGTAACACTTGGACAGGTAAAGGTACAAGTGCTTGCTATGTTGATATTGCTATGTCCACTAGTGGTCTGAAACAAACAGCAGTGGTTGATGGTGGAACAATTTACACCTCCGGTGATACTGGTAACAGTTGGACAGCCAGAGATTCAAATCGTGCTTGGCAACAGGTGTCTGTGTCCGCCGATGGCACAAAACAAACAGCAATTGTATATAATGGACAGATTTATATCTCAACTGATAGTGGTCTCAATTGGACAGCCAAAGATTCAAATCGTGCCTGGGTTGATATAGCTATGTCTGCTGATGGCACAAAACAAATTGCTTTGAATTATAATGGTTTTATTTATCGTTCAACTGATAGTGGTCTCAATTGGGTGGCCGTATTATCCGATGCATCTAGAGAATGGAGAAGGGTATCCATGTCTGCTGATGGGAATATAATAGTGGCTGATGCTGGTAATGACGCGGGGGATTATATTTATATTTCTTATGACGGGGGTACTACGTGGTCTGCCAAGGATTCAGCTCGGAATAGTAGGGTAGGAGTCGCTATATCTTCTGATGGCAAAAGGATGTCTTCCCTTATAAATAATGGATATATTTATGTGTCTGAAGATAGAACATTAACTTCTCTTACAACCCTCTCAATAAATAATTGGTATCACTTAGCCTACACGTTTAATAGTACCACTGCTAGTATCTATATAAATGGAGTGTTAAACACCTCTACTAATTATGGTACGATTGCCATTGATAGTAATACTAGTACTCTAGGTATTGGAGGTTCAAGTGTTGGTAATTACTTTAGTGGTAAATTAGATGATGTGCGCATTTATAATACCGGCTTAACCGCAGCCCAGGTAAAAAAATTATATAATGGGGGAAAAGGCACAACGGTTAGGTTTTAGATTTACCCCGTGAAATAGCCGTCCCCTCAAGGGGCGGCTCCGTCCTGTCTGCTACGAAGCAGACAAAGACGGATTTCACAGGGTAAAAAAACTCCCGTGATAGGGAGTTTTTGGTAATAGCTGTGTTATTAGTGGACGTAGTCAGCTGTTTTATCTCAACACTACTCACTATACCCGTATCTTGCTTGTACCAAGCTACTCAAGTCTGTGCCAAGGGCAGGATTAACAATGTCATGAATAAATCTTTTTTCTTGTGGCGGATAAACCAAGCGAGTATTGTTTAAGGCTTGGCCGATTTTCTTAATGGCATTTTCACCATAATTATCTTTAATATATTTCCAAAAACATTCAAAGCCTTGATAATTTGAGAGATTGTTGTAATTGAGGTAGGGGGTGTTTGATCCCGGTGTATTGTCACTGGTCCAACCACTTTCATTACAAATCAGCGGTATGTATCCTTGTAATTCCAAATGCCTTGTATATTCAGCCAAACCTTCCTCAGCCCAACGATAGTTGCTACTAATATTTATATTTTTCAAGAAAATGTGGGTTAATTCGTGGGTGTTTCCATTTTGTAAATTATTAATAGATTCAGATGTTATTTGAACTGGTGGATTATATTGAATTGTAAATAAGGTGGTAGCATTCGCAGGGGCTGAAACACCTTGTTCGTAATAGTAAACATTGGCAAAAGTGTCAACAGGAGGATTAAAGCCCAGTTTATTCTGCAAGAAAGCCACACTGTTTTTATCCAGGTTGGTTTTTTTATTAAAATATTGTTGAATAATAGCAGTAGACTCTCCCAAGGCCGACGGGTATAGGTATTGGTAAGCGCCGTTTTTGTATATTTTTGTGTTGGCTTGGTAATTATTGATAAAACAATTTGGAAAATCTGTTGGGCAGCTGGTATCTTTAGTTTCTAAAGAAATGTTGTTTTTATCAAATGATCTGATAATAACAAACTCATTAGAATAAATATTTTGTGGATTAATACTGTAATTGTTGCTACTAACTTTCACTTTATTCAAAATATAATCTTTGCCATTATAATTTTTAACAAAAGAGACCAACAAAGCATTGTCAGCTGTTAAATAAAATTTAATTTTCAAGCCATTCTTATTCACCAAATAAGAATTGTAATCAATTACAAAACTTTTTTCTTTGGTAGTTGCCAAATTGATAGCCTTACCAGAAAGTATCCCACCCACCTTGTTGCCAACGCTATTGGCAGCAGCTTGCGCGGCAGTGGTAGCTGGAGTTTTTTTGCTGTCTTGTACACTCGGCAAATTGGCAGATGAAACACCCTGGTTAGTTTCTGGATGGTAAATTTTATTGCTTAAAGACTTAGTGTTTGAGCCAGTATTGGAAATAGGGGAGTTGGCTTTGGGTGCAGTAGCATTAATCACAACATTGGCTACTGGTTGAGAAGCACTCACGGGAGTAGCAGTTTTTTGACCGGGCAAGTGTGGGCCAATAGCAAAACTGGCAGTTGGTAAAGCGCCAATTAACAAAGCTAAAAATAATACAAAAAACTTATTTGCATTTTTAGGCATATATTTTGGCCAATTGTGTCTTGAAGAGTTTAACATATATATTAAATTGGCTTGAATTAAATATAGCACATTTTGCTTAAATTAACAAATAAGTATAGCACAAAATTGGGGTTTTGTCAATAGACTTACGGATTACTGATAATCCTGATTTACGGATTAAATTTATTTTTTTGGCTTAATTTAGATAAATAATGGTTGATTGTTGTGTGGAAGTTAAGTTTTTTAGCTGGGTTGAGAGTAGTGGGTGGGGTGTGGATAAATCTCCTGTCACTTAAGCACCTTAGCACCTGAGCACTTCGCGATTCGTCAATCATCATGTGCTTTAGTGCTTGGGTGCTAAGGTGCTCAAGTGATATAGACAAACACCTTTTTTGGTGGTACAATTGGGCAAAGGAAACTATCATCACCCATAATCTTAATTCAATCAGCGTGGTCTGCGTCATCTGCATAGAAATCCGCGTCATCTGTGTTTTAATATGTCCCTAATCACCAAAATCTTCGGCGATCCGAATTTGAAAGTATTAAAAGAAATTCAGCCGATAGTTGAAAAAATTAATAGCTTAGAACCGGCAATGAAAAATTTGTCTGAGTTAGAGTTGAAAAATAAGACTAATGAATTTAAAGAACGTTTGCAAAAAGGGGAGACCCTTGATCAAATATTGCCGGAAGCTTTTGCAGTAGTGCGCGAGGCTTCGCGCCGCGCCACTGGCATGCGCCACTATGATGTGCAAATGATTGGTGGTATCGTACTGCATCGCGGCAATATTGCGGAAATGCGCACAGGTGAAGGTAAAACACTCGTCGCCACTTTGCCGGTTTATCTTAATGCGCTTTCAGGAAAAGGTGTGCACGTAGTGACTGTGAATGATTATTTGGCCAAGCGCGATGCCATTTGGATGGGAAAGATCTACAGTTTTTTAGGTTTGAGTGTTGGTATAATACAAAATTTAAGAGTGAGTTATAAATATGATTTAACTGCAACGAACAACGAACAACGAACAACGAACAGTGAGTTAGAAAACGAAATTGAAAGTTTTAAGGTTGAAGAGGAATATGTGAGACCTTGCTCGCGACAAGAAGCCTATCGGTGCGATATTACTTATGGCACAAACAATGAATTTGGCTTTGATTATTTGCGTGATAACATGGTGCAAAATTTGGAGGAAATGGTCATGCGTCCGGGCAGTGAAATGCACTTTGCCATTGTTGACGAAGTAGACTCTATTTTAATTGATGAAGCGCGCACCCCGCTAATTATTTCTGCGCCGGCCGAAGAAGCGGCCGAGCAATACTATCAATTTGCGCGCTTGGTTAAACAATTAAAAGAAGACAAAACCACTGAAGAAAATAAAGATGAAAATTTAATGGGCGATTATAATGTTGATGAAAAAATGAGGAGTGCCACTTTAACTGAAGCCGGTATTGCCAAATTTGAAAAGTGGTTGAATGTGGAAAATATTTATGCCGAGGGTGGAATTCGTTTGGTACACCATATTGAACAAGCTTTACGCGCCGAAGTGTTGTTTAAGCGCGACAAAGATTATATGGTTGATGGTGATGAGGTAATTATTATTGATGAATTTACGGGTCGTAAAATGCCGGGCCGCCGTTATTCCGAAGGACTCCATCAAGCCATAGAAGCCAAAGAAGGCGTGGCCATTCAGCGCGAAAGCCAAACTTTGGCCACTGTTACCTTTCAAAATTTGTTTCGCATGTATGGTAAACTTTCGGGCATGACCGGTACTGCGGCCACCGAATCTGAAGAATTTGCCAAAATTTATAATTTGGAAGTGGTAATTATTCCCACCAATAAAGTTGACCGCCGAGTAGATCGACCAGACAGAATTTATCGCAATGAAAAAGGCAAAAACAAAGCCATTATTGAAAAAATAAAAGAGTGCCAGACCAAAAAACAACCAATGTTGATTGGTACAATTTCTGTAGAAAAAAATGAAGAGCTAAGCGCCTATTTGGAAATTAATGGCATTAAGCACGAGGTTTTGAATGCAAAAAACCATGAGCGCGAGGCGGAAATTATTGCTCAGGCTGGCAGGCCGGGCGCCATAACACTCGCAACCAACATGGCAGGCCGCGGCGTGGATATTAAATTAGGTGGCGTGCCAGCTAACAGTGACGGTATCAATACTGTTGTAGAAGCCGGCGGTTTGTTTGTGCTGGGTACTGAACGCCATGAATCGCGTCGCATTGATAATCAATTGCGCGGGCGCAGTGCGCGTCAGGGCGATCCGGGCGAAACCCAATTTTTTGTATCCACTGATGATGATTTGATGCGTATTTTCGCGGGCGACAGATTAAAATCTGTAATGACGCGCTTGAATGTGCCGGAAGATATGCCCATTGAACAGGGCATGATTACCAAGATGTTGGAAACTGCGCAGAAAAAAGTGGAAGGTCATAACTTTGACATTCGCAAACACTTGTTGGAGTATGATGATGTGTTAAACAAGCATCGCGAAGTAATTTATCGCAAGCGCCGTCAAATTTTGGAATTGGCCACTGGCGTAAAATTGGTAAAAGATGAGGAATTGGAAAATACCAATGATTTAAATCGCAAGTATGCGTCCTTAAAAGAAATGATCTTAGATTTAATTGAACAAGAAATTGAATTTGTGGTTTCTTTCCATACCAATACGGATGATAAAAGTGTGTGGAACACGAATGAGGTTTATGAAACTATGAAAACCGTGTTTCCGATTAGTGAAGAAGAAAAAAATGAGATTTTACATTTTGCCAAAAATGGTCAAACAAAATTGGACGATGTGGAAGTACGAGATGAATTGGTAAAATTTTTGTTAGCCAAGGCTGGCCGAGAATATGAAAATATTGAGAAGAAAATATTGGAGAGCCAAGCCAATCCAGATGATGGTAAAAAATTAATGCAAGAGGTTGAAAAAAATATTTTACTACGTTCCATTGATACTTTATGGGTAGATCATTTAGTAGCTGTGGATTATTTGCGTACTGGCATTGGTCTGCAAGGCTATGGCCAGCGTGACCCCCTGGTAGAATATAAAAAAGAAACTTACAGAATGTTTAATGAACTACTTTCTGGTATTCAAAAGGAAGTGGTGTATTCATTTTTCAAAGTAGGCTTGGGTTTGCAACTTGCGCCCAGCGTTATGGCCAATGATAAATTGGTTTTGCAAGGCGCGCAAAAGGCGGCAGTAGAAGCTGGTGTGGTCTCTCACAAGCCCCATGATGCCGAAGGAAACAAAATTGGACGTAATGATCCGTGCTATTGTGGGAGTGGTTTGAAGTTTAAGAAGTGTCATGGGAAGTAATTAAGAAAGTATAAGAAGTTTACCCTGTATTGAATGAGACACTGAGCCTGTTGAAGTGGAGTTCTGGTGCAGGGTGTCATATGAATGTTTAAGAAAAAAGGGCTCTGTGTAGAGCTCTTTTTTATCCACCCTCTTGTAATATAAATGGCTCTTGACATTCGTCTAATTTTCGTCTATAATATGTCTATACAATGGAGTTAATTTTATGTTTCAACCGAAATACATCATCACGCCAACTCTCTTGGCCAATATCAAGCGTATAGCCGAATTAGTAACTGAACTAAACAATCGTCAGTTTCCCAAGGTGGTTTTGTTGGATTTTGAAAGAAGGGCCCGGGAAATTTCAGCGCATTCTTCCACTAGTATAGAAGGCAACCCATTGCCTTTGACCGAAGTCAAACGACTGTTAAAACACGCGCCAGAACATCAGCGGGACAGTGAGAAGGAAGTGTTAAATTACAACCAGGCACTGGAAGATTTGAATAAATTGCTTAAGCAAGGGAATTCCCAATTTAATTTGAAGTTGATTTTAGATATTCAGAAAAAAGTTACGGACGGCTTGATTAATAAACTTCGCTCTGGTAAATTGCGTCAGGAACCAGTGTTTGTAAACAACCCTAAAACCAGACAGCCCATATATTTTCCTCCGGACCATCAGGACGTGGCGAACTTAATCAGCGACTTACTTAAATACATCAAAGATAATACTGGTAAAATAGATCCATTAATTATCGCCGGTATTTTTCACAAACAATTTGTCATTGTTCATCCATTTGTTGATGGCAATGGCCGGACTACCCGTTTGGCCACCAAAATGCTTTTGGCCGGAATGGGTTTAAATACTTTTAATTTATTTAGTTTTGAAAATTATTATAACAGCAATGTTACTAAATATTTTCAAAATGTTGGTTTAGTTGGCAATTATTATGATTTGAAAGATGATGTTGATTTCACCACCTGGCTGGAATATTTTACTGATGGCATTATTGATGAATTATTGCGAGTTGGTGGAGAGTTGAATAAAGTCGCCGTCACGCCCGCTAATCAATTGCAACCCTATCATCAGAAAATTTTGAACCACATCAAAAAGCAAGGGTTTATCAAAGATAGCGATTACGCCAAGCTTACCAAACGCGCTAAGCCCACGCGGAATTTGGATTTTAAAAAGTTAATTGGTTTGGGTTTAATCAAAAAACAGGGTCAAGGAAAGAGCACTTATTATGTGTTGGCGAAGTAGTTCAAACATTTAAATAGCACTTCAAGAAGTGTCATGGAAAATAATTAAAATATAAGATAATTAGATTTCAATAGTATGGAATACAACAAAGACTCATATTTTATTGCAGTGAAAATTTTTTTGATAAACAATCAGAACGAACTTTTGATTATTAAAGACATTTATGACGATGGTTGGGACATTCCAGGAGGCAGATTAAGACAAGAAGATTTTGAAACGCCTTTAACTGAGGTGGTAGAGAGAAAAATGTTAGAAGAAGTGGGGGATAAGGTTAAATATGAATTGGGTGAACCGGCGGTTTTTATACGTCACGAAAGACTAGAGGTTGGACTAAATGAACGGCGTAGAATTTTTGCAGTTGGTTATCAGGCAAAATATTTAGGCGGAGAAATTAAACTTGGCCAATATATCAAGGATTATAGATGGGTTTCACTTAAAGACTTTGTCCCCGAAGATTATTTTGTTGGCGGTTGGCTTAAAGGGGTTAAGGAATTTCAGGAAAAGTTTAATCAGTAGTTCAAATATAAAATAAGTAATATTAAAAAACATCTTGCGTCAATAGTAAGGTGTTTTATTTTGTACATTAAGTACTACGTATTTAAAGACCTTAAAGTCTCTTGGGTTACGTGTTATGTGTTATATTTTTTGTCAATAATTCATAATTCATACTTCATAATTCATTGTATCTCTCTGTGCAGAACCCCACTTGACTGTCTAAGCATCTTAGAGTAAAATAAGCTTCATAAAAATTACTAATTTTTTCTAAGCTGTACGAGGGAAGAAAGATTCCTCGTCATTTCATTCCTCGGAATGAACCGAAACCTATGGCAGTAAAAACACAAAAAGTTAATTTGCGCTCTAAGGTGCGATGGGGGATTGTGGGTATTTTAGTCCTCTTGGCCGTTTGTACGGCTTTTGATGCGCCAAAATATTTTAATAAAACCATTGACAAGGTAAATGCGGCTACCAATTTGGGTTTGCCCAAAATGCCGGAAAATCCGTTTAAGTTGGGTTTGGATTTGCAGGGTGGGGCGCACTTGGTTTATCAAGCCGATGTCACTAATATTGCCGAAGGCGATAAAAGCGCGGCCGTAGAGGGTGTGCGTGATGTAATTGAACGCCGAGTGAATGGCATGGGTGTGGGCGAATCTGTGGTGCAAACCAATAAGGTAGGCAATGATTACCGCATTGCCGTAGAATTGCCTGGTGTTACTGATGTGCAAGAAGCTATTAAAATGATTGGCGGTACGCCGATTTTGGAATTTAAAGAACAAAACACTGAACCAGCGCGCCAGTTAACTGCGTCAGAAAAAAAAGATTTAGATGCTTTTAATGCCGCGGCCCAGAAAAAAGCTCAAGAAGCTTTAAATAAAGTTAAAGCTAATACTGATTTTGCTACTGTGGTTGCCCAATATTCAGATGATGTTGCTTCTAAAAATAATGGCGGTTATTTGGGTTATGTAAAAGAATTGTCAGCCTATATAGATTTGTACAATTGGGCCAAAACTGCCAAGTCCGGCGCCATTGATCCGATGTTATTAAAAACTAATGAAGGATATAACATTGTCAAGCGTGGAGCAGTGCAAGATGGTGATTTGCAGGTGACTGCCAGCCATATATTAATTTGTTATATAGGCGCAGCTAATTGTGATAATGCGCAATACACCAAGGACGAGGCCAAGAAAAAGGCTGAGGAAATTTTTACACAAGCTAATGCCTCAAACTTTGCTGCTTTGGCTAAGCAATTTTCCACTGACACTGGTACCAAAGACAAAGGTGGAGATTTGGGCACTTTCCCCAAAGGCATGATGGTCAAAGAATTTGAAGATGCAGTATTTAAAGCACAAGTGGAACAAATTGTTGGGCCAGTAGAAACTTCATTTGGCTTTCATATAATTTATAAAAAAGCAGAGCAAAAGGCTCAAGATATTGAAATTTGGCGCATCTTGGTGAAAACCAAATCTGAGGCCGATATTTTGCCTCCACAAAATGACTGGAAGAGCACTGGCTTGTCGGGCAAGCAATTAAAGCATTCAGAAGTAGTGTCTGATCCCCGAACCGGCGCCGTACAGGTTTCTTTGCAATTTAATGAAGAAGGTACAAAATTATTTGCCGATATTACTGAGAGAAACGTGGGCAAGCCTGTGGCTATATTTTTGGATGGCAAGCCAATTTCCGAGCCCCGTGTAAATGAGGCTATTAGAAACGGTCAAGCAGTAATTAGTGGTTCTTTTGATATTACTGAAGCCAAAACTTTATCCCAGCGTTTAAATGCCGGCGCTTTGCCGGTGCCGGTTGAATTAATTTCTCAAGAAACTGTGGGCGCTACTTTGGGCGCCGAATCTTTGGCCAAAAGCTTGTATGCCGGCTTAATTGGTACTTTGATTGTGATGTTGTTTATGGTCTTGTACTATCGTTTGCCCGGGTTTTTGTCAGTTATTGCTTTGGTGCTTTATGCCAGCTTAACTTTGGCAGTATCAAAATTAATCGGCGTTACCTTAACCTTGTCTGGTATAGCCGGCTTTATTATGTCTGTGGGTATGGCAGTAGACGCCAATGTGCTTATTTTTGAACGTACTAAAGAAGAATTACGCGCCGGTAAGAGTTTGAAGACTGCTGCCGAAGAGGGTTTCTTGCGCGCCTGGTCTTCAATTCGCGATTCCAATTTTTCCACTCTTATTAGTTGCGTAATCTTGATTTGGTTTGGTTCCAGTTTTGTACAAGGTTTTGCCGTTACTCTAACTATTGGTGTGTTGCTTAGTATGTTTACTGCTATTGTGGTTACACGCACCATGATGCGTTTTGTCTTGCCCTGGTTTGCAGAAAAAGGCAACTGGATGTTTTTGGGGCATCAGAAACAGGCTGAGGAAGAAAATGTTTAAATTTTGTTGTGACTAGTGCTGATTGCGATCCAGAATTTAATAATTTTTTAGCTGCGGAGGCATCCCGCTACGCTCTCCGCAAACGTCATCGCGTCAAAAATTATTAAATCCTGTTTCGCTATTAATTAGCACTGCTCACAAATTTACTTCATTGATAATTAACTTAACATGAACGTGAAAAAAATATGTTGAACATTATTGGCAAACGCTACATCAACTTAACCATTTCCGGTACTTTGTTTGTAGTGAGTATTATCGCTTTAATTATCTTTGGTTTAAAGCCGGGCAATGATTTTACTGGCGGGTCGCTTTTGGAAGTAAAATTCCCCGGCAACTTACCAACCAATGCTGAAATTCAAACTGTTTTGGCTCCTTTAAATCTGAATCAAATTACTATCCAGCCAACCAGTAATGGTAGTGTAATGCTGAAAATGCGCAATTTAACCGAGGCTGAACACCAAGCAGTTTTGACAACTATGCGCGCTAAGTATGAAACTTCCACTGCCAAGCTTTTGGAATTGCGTTTTGAAACCATTGGTCCGGCAGTAAGCGCTACTTTAAAACAAAAAACTCTGTGGGCAATAATTTTGGTGGTATTGGCGCACGTGGTTTACATTGGCTATGCTTTTAGAAAGGTTGCCCGCCCAGTGGCTTCTTGGAAATACGGTGTGGTGGCGGAACTGGCTATGATTCATGACGTCACCATTACCATGGGTGTATTTGCAGTCTTGGGGCATTTCTTAAACGTAGAAGTTGATATCCCGTTTGTGGTGGCTTGCCTAACTGTTTTGGGTTACTCAGTTAATGATACTATCGTTATTTTTGATCGTATTCGTGAGAATATTATTCGCCATAGTTCTGAGGATTTTCCGGGTATGGTTAATAAAGCCATTAATGAAACTTTGGGTCGTTCAATAAATACCACGGTCACCACTCTAATAACTTTAACCGCTTTATTTATTTTTGGCGGTGAGTCAATTAAATATTTTTCTTTAGCCTTGTTGGTCGGTATTTTCTTGGGCGCTTATTCTTCAATCTTTGTGGCCAGTCCGCTCTTGGTAGAATGGTTTAATTGGGATCGCCGTAAAAACGCTTAAAAACAAGAAAGCAAAAAATCAAAAAAGCAAGAAAGCAAGATTTACTCAGTAAGTCTTGTTTTGTTTTAAGGCTTTGGGGTTTTCTTGTTTTGCTGATTTGTGGTATAATAAAAAAGCTATAAAGGCTGGAAAAGCTTGAAAAGCTGGAAAAGCCTTTTGAGCTTTTTAGGCCTTTTAGGCATTTGAAGTATTTTTATATGACCGACAAATTCATGCGGCATTTTATTGCCTTTTGTGGCACAGTAGTTTTTCTGTTGGCTTTTGTGGCCGGCTATTATTCGGGACAGTTTGGTTGGTGGTGGGTAGGTTTTGGTTTAATCATTATTTATTTGGCCTTTTATCGGTTTATTGATCCGGGTCATCATTAATCACATGGATATCGGCAGTTTATTAAATAGTTTACTTGGCTTTTTAATGGCCATATTTTCTCAGCCAGCATCGGGGATAATTTTTAGTATGTTTATAATAGTGGGCTGGGCAATTTTGGCATATTATACCATTCACGCCGGCATTTATATGTTTCGGCATTTACGCCAGCATCATTTTACCCATGAATGGAAATGGGTTTTGCTGGCCATTGATATTCCGCCTTTAAATGTACAAACACCCAAGGCCGTAGAGCAAATGTTTGCCCATTTGGCTGGCTGTTTTAATAAACCCAATATTCACGAGGCTTTATACGAGGGTTACAAACAACGCTATTTTAGTTTGGAAATCATTAGTATTGAAGGTTATATTCAATTTTTAATCCGCACCGAAGCTTCACTGCGCGATTTGGTGGAAGCGGCGGTTTATGCCCAATATCCGGACGCGGAAATTACTGAAGTGGAAGATTATGTAAACGCAGCACCCAATCATTATCCTAATGATCAATACAATGTTTGGATAGCAGATTTTGGTCTAGCCGAAAAAGATGCCTACCCTATTCGCACTTATGAAGAATTTGAACATAGCATTTCCAAAGACACAGTATTAAAAGATCCCATGGGTACCTTTTTGGAAAGTTTTACGCGTTTGGGGCCGGGTGAACAAATGTGGTTTCAAATTATTGTCGAGCCAATCTCCAATGATTGGAAAGAAAAAGCTATTAAGGAAATAAAAAAATATATTGGTGAAGAGGAAGAGCATAAACACGGAGGTTTTTGGCTGTTTGATCATGTGAGAAAAGAATTTAATGCCAGCACCAATGAACTGCTGTCACAAATGGCTACTGCCGGCGGTTTGACTTTAGCCGGAGAAGAAGAACATAAAAAAGAAGAAAAGAGTGAACCCAATAAATTGCGCTATATGACGCCTGGGCAGAAAACTATTGTGGAAAAAATGGAAAATAAAATTTCTAAAATTGGCTTTAAAACTAAAATCCGCGCTGTGTATTTGGCGCGCAATGAAATATTTAGCTTAAATAAAGGGGTTAGGGCGTTGGTTGGCGCCATCAATCAATACAATATTCCTTATTGCAATTCTCTTGTGCCCAAGTATGGTGTGTTTTTGTATTATTTTTTCAAAAAGAAACGCATGAGCTGGCGTCGAGCTTTATTGATGCAGGCTTATAAAAAAAGAAAAATTAAAACCGGTGGGAACCCTTTTGTTTTAAATATTGAAGAGCTGGCTACTATTTGGCACTTTCCCATGTCACACGTCAAAACTCCTTTGGTGCAAAAAGCTTCGGGTAAAACTGCCGAACCGCCCTCAGCTTTGCCAGTGGAATCTTGGGTTGCACCAGTTGTAGAAGAAAAAAAGGAAACAAAGTCCGAGCGCAAGGTTAAGTATTATACTGACACAGGACTTCCGGTGTACGATGATGAAGTACAACTGGGATAATTAAGAGCCGCTTAAAGCGGCTTTTTTCTTGACACAAAGATAATTTTACTGTACACTGTTGGCACTTGTAGGAGATAACAAATAACAGATAGCAAATAGCAATTTGACATAGGCTCGTTGCTATCTGATTTCTGCTATCTGCTATCTGAAAAAATATGGAAATTCGCAACATCGCTATCATCGCACACGTAGATCACGGCAAAACCAAATTGACCGATGCTTTGATGCGCCAAACTGGCATGGTGACTGATGAAAATGTTAGTATGGATTCTAATGATTTAGAACGTGAGCGTGGCATTACCATTTATTCCAAAAATACTTCAGTATTTTATAAAGGTACCAAAATTAATATTGTGGATACACCGGGCCATGCGGATTTTGGTTCAGAAGTAGAACGGGTTTTACGTTCCATTGACTGTGTACTCTTGATTGTGGATGCCCAAGAAGGGCCAATGCCACAAACCAAGTTTGTTTTAAAGAAATCTTTGGAATTGGGCTTAAAACCAATTGTAGTAATTAATAAAATAGACAAGCCGGCAGCTAGGCCAGAATGGACTCACGACAAAATTTTGGAATTGTTTATGGATTTGGGTGCCAATGATGAACAACTCAATTTTACTACTGTGTTTGCTATTGCCAAACAGGGGATTGCCAAAATACAATTAACTGATGAATCAAATGACCTTACTCCTTTGTTAGATACAATTTTGGCCAAAGTTCCCGCAGCTCAGTTATCTACTGATAAACCACTCACTTTTCAGCCCTTCAATCTGGCCTATGATAATTATTTGGGTCGCATGGGTATTGGTAGAATTTATCAGGGCGTGATTAAAGATGGAGCCAAAGTTTTTGTAAAAAAACAAAGTGGTGAAATTATTTCTGGCTCTATCGCTAAACTTTTTACTTTTGAAGGTTTAACTCGTAAACCAGTAGCCGAGGCTGTGGCCGGAGATATTGTGATGATTGCCGGTCTGCCACAAATTTATATTGGTGATACTATTTGTACTGAACAAGGTCAAGAATTATTGCCAGCCATTAAAGTGGATGAACCAACAATATCCCTTAATTTTTTGGTAAATAATTCACCTTTTGCCGGTAAAGAAGGTAAATATGTTACCAGTCGTCAGATTAAAGAACGTTTGGAAAAAGAATTAGAAGTGAATGTGGGTTTAAAGATTGATTTTTCAGCTATCGATTTTTTTAAAGTAAATGGACGCGGCGAGTTGCATGTGGCAATATTATTAGAAAATATGCGCCGCGAGGGTTTTGAAGTGCAAGTGTCACAACCACAGGTAATCATCAAAGAAATAGAAGGCGTAAAGTGTGAACCATTTGAAGAAGTGACTATTGATGTAGATCAAAATAGTACTGGCACAGTAATAGAAAAAATGTCTAAACGTAAAGGCCAGATGATTTCCATGATGCCTGAACAAAATCATACTCGTTTAATTTATCAAATTCCTACTCGCGGATTGCTTGGTTATCGTTCTGAGTTTATTGTAGACACTCGTGGCGAGGGAATTTTATGTAGTGAGATGATTGGTTTCCGTCCTTATGTGGGTGAAATTGATAAAAATGATTTAGGTTCGATGATTTCTGGTGAGACTGGAAAAGTATTGTCTTATTCTTTATCCAATTTACAAGAACGTGGCACTTTGTATGTCGGCCCCAATGTGGATGTTTATGAAGGTCAGGTAATTGGCAATACGGCCAAGGGACAAGATATGACTGTTAACCCTATTAAGGGCAAGCATTTAACCAATATGCGTGCCTCTACTTCAGATTTTACTATCCAATTAACCCCGCCTTTGGAATTAACTTTGGAGCGTGGTTTAGAAATTATTGCCGAAGACGAATACTTAGAAATTACTCCCAAATCTATTCGTTTGCGCAAACAGTCTTTAACCGAGAATGACCGAATTAGGGCAGAGAGAAAGGCGAATAAGGAATAAAGAATAAGGAGTAAGGAGTAAGGAATGAACGAATTGTGGAGACGCGCCGCTGCGCGTTTTTAGTTTCCCCTCTAGAGAGGGGCAGACACGACCCTGAGCTTGTCGAAGGGGAGTGCGGGGTGTGTTGGTAAACGTTGGCGAACACACCCGGCGGCCTACGGCCGTCCACCCCTCTTAATAGAGGGGAGACAAAAAAACACCTTTATAAAAGATGTTTTTTTGTTAGATAAGATCGCTAAATTTTTTAAATTTTGTTATAATACCATTATGATTAATAATAGATTAGTTTATTTAGCAATAGTCGCGTTGATTTTGTCTATCGCGGTTTTTGTATTTTCACTGTTCTGGCAAAAATATAATTATCAGCCACTAAGTTTAAGTGTTAAAATTTTACACTCTTTTGAAACCAGTTCGCTTTTAGCGTCAGCAGTACCACAAATTCAATCCGCAATTGAACCTGAAATCAAATCTCAATCTGCTTCGCTATTTTTCGCTGGTGATATAATGCTGGACCGTTCGGTGTGGCTTTATACTCAAAAATTTCAAGATTATAATTATCCGTTTGCTCTTTTTAAAATTCCCGAGAAATTTGACTGGCGAATAGCCAATTTGGAAGGGCCAATAACCAATTATAAATCTGTGGCGCAGGTAAGTAGAATGACTTTTACTTTTTCGTCGCTCTTGTTGCCAGCATTAAAAAATAATTTTGACATTGTCAGCTTGGCTAATAATCATACAACTAACTTTGGGCAAAAAGGTTTAAGCCAAACTCGCGCGTATTTGACTACTTCCAGTATTCAATACTTTGGAGATCCGAATAATCTGGTAAACTTTATGTCAGCAACTACGAGTGTCAATGGTGTCAGTATTGGTTTATTGGGATATAATCAGTTAAGCGATTATGATTTTTCAAAAATTTTGTCCGAAGTCAGAAGTCTGAAGTCTGCCTTCGCCCTGAGCTCAGGCCGAGGGGAAGTCAGTTTTGTCATCATTTACCCTCACTGGGGCACAGAATATCAAACGCTTAAGCCAAACAGTCAACAAGTAGCAGAGGCGCATCAGTTGCTGGACGCAGGTGCGGATTTAATTATTGGCTCGCATCCACACGTAATTGAACCAATTGAGGAATATCAGGGCAAATACATTTTTTACAGTTTAGGAAATTTTATTTTTGATCAATATTTTTCTCTTGAAACTCAACAGGGTCTGACACTGGGAGTTTATTTAACAAAAACCGAGCAGGGGATTGCAACAAAGTTCAAGTTATTTCCCGTGCAAATTAGTCAAACTTCGCAAGTTAGTATTGCAGGAAGAAAAGTGCGTGACCAAATTTTAAAATCACTGGCAAAATTATCCCAAGTTAACACGTCAACCAGAAAGGGGATTGAGATGGGAGAGTTTTAATAAACATACTAATTACTAAAAATACTTAAATACGAACTATCAAAATGATTGTTAAAAATTTTTTAGTACTTTAGTATTTTTAGTAGTTAGTATGTTAACCATTATCCACATTTGACGATGTGGTTTTTTTGTGTTATATAATTATTAGCCAATCGCTCCATCGAGGTTACGAATGGACGACGTGAAAACAGAATGTCGCCGTCGCCGGTGCCCGATGCGGGAGTGCCCGCTTCACCCTTGCCTCGCTTGCGAGGATAAGGTGTGCGATTTCCACACCGACCCTCGGGGTGGAAAAGTGGGAACTTTCCGGTACCCGTTCTGCAGCTGGAGCGCGTTCAGGACCATCATGGCCCGATCCACGAACCAGCTGGCCGCCGCGCAGGCGTAAGGAGGACGTCATGCACGGACCCAGCCCACCGGAAAAGGGTGCTGGACGAGAACCGCTCGCACACCCGATTTGGATTTAAATTATTGAATCCAATTCAGGGAGGTTCGCGAGTGGTTTTTTTGTTCACCCTGAGCGAAGCCGAAGGGTTTCCCCTCTATCCACCTGCCTGTCGGCAGACAGGGAGGAGTGGACCCCGCATTTGCGGGGCCGGGGTGTGTTTTACCCAATCTTCACCACCTTATACTCAACCTCTTTATCAGCCAGCTTCAGCTTTGTCACATCACCAACTTTTTTACCCATTAAGGCAACACCCAGCGGAGAAAGATGAGAAATAGTTCCGGCTGTGGGATTGGTTTCAGTCGAGCCCAAGATTTGATAGGTTTTTTCCTGGTTGTTGCTTTGCACAGTTACTGTATGGCCAATTTGCACAAAATTATTATTAGTATTATTTTTGATAATTTTGGCATTTTTTAAAGTGTTTTCTAATTCCAAAATTCGCTGATTAATTCCGCGCAATCTTCCTTTGGCAATGCCATAAGCCACATTTTCGGAAAAGTCTCCCATTAAGGCCAAACGGCTAACTTCGGCCGTGGCGCGCGGCTGACTAACTTTTAATAATTTTTCCAGTTTAGCATTAAGTTCAGCAAATTTTTCAGAGGTCAAAAACGGATCAGCCTTCATTTGCATGTATTTGCCCGGTTTTCTGTATGGTATTTGCATAGGTTTGACATTATCAGCTACATTATATCACAGATTAGTAAAATATTATGAAATTTGTTAAAATAGACCAGTTAGATTAACCCTTTTTCATTTATGATTAGAAAAGTGTTTGATCATCTCTATAGATATATTTTTGGCGCTACCACGGCCATTATCACTAATATGGGATTGGTGGCTGGATTGCATTTTGGCAGTCATGCCAAAATAAATATTATTGGTAGTATCTTGGTAATTGCCGTAGCTGACAATATTTCAGATACCTTAGGTATACACATTTACCAAGAGTCTGAAAAAGTTTCTACTAAAGAAATTTGGTTGTCTACTTTAACTATTTTTTCACCAGATTTTTAGTTTCAGGGATTTTTATATTAGTAATTATTGCCTTTCCTCTAGATCTAGCTTCTTATATTTTATTGATTTTAGGAATATTTTTTATTTCTGTCATTAGTTTTGTGGTTGCTAAAAAGCGCCAGCTTAATCCTTATTTGGGTATTCTTGAACATTTGGCAATTGCTATATCAGTAATTATTATTAGTAGATTTTTGGGATATTGGATTATTAGTAAATATTCATAATTATGTTTAAGGATTTTGATGTGGTTGTTATTGGTGGCGGACCTGCCGGCATGATGGCGGCGGGTAAAGCGGCACAAAGGGGCGCCAAGGTTTTGTTATTGGAAAAAAATCAGGAATTGGGGAAAAAGATTTTAATTACCGGGCATGGACGCTGTAATCTTACCCAGGCGGAATTTGATATTCATAAACTGGTGCGCGCTTATGGCGAGCATGGGGCTTTTTTGTTTTCTTGTCTGCATAAATTTGGCCCGCGTGAAATTATGGAGTTTTTTGAAAAATTGGGTGTTAAGTTAAAAACAGAGGATAATCAGCGGGTGTTTCCGCAGAGTGATGATGCGAGCGAAATTATATTAGCACTGGTTGCTTATTTGAAATCAAATAATGTTGTTGTAAGATTTGGTGTTAAAGTTAAAGAATTGAAATTTAGAAATCAAGAAATTGAGAAACTGGTGATTGATGGTGGCGAAGAAATAAAGGCAAAAAATTTTGTCATTGCCACTGGCGGTTTGTCTTACCCGGTAACTGGCGCGACAGGCGATGGTTTGGTTTGGTCAAAAGACTGTGGACACAGTGTCAGAGAGCCAGTGCCGGCTTTGGTACCTTTGCTGATTAAAGAAGCGTTTCCCAAGACTTTGCAAGGGGTAAGTTTTAGTCAAGTAGAATTGTCGGTTTGGCAGAATAATAAAAAAATTACTAAAACTGTTGGAGATATTTTGTTCACGCACTTTGGTCTAAGCGGACCGGCTGTTTTAAATCTTAGTAAAACCGTAAATCAAGCGCGAAAAAATGGCGAAGTGCAATTACAAATAAATTTCAAGCCAGAACTTTCGGAAAAACAGTTGGACGATTTGTTAAATGAAAATTTTAGAAATTTAGGAAAAAAATCCTGTGAAAATGTTTTAAGCGCCATATTTTTGGAAAAATTGTCCGAGCAATTGTTGCAAATGGCGCAAATAGATGGTAATAAGCAGGCAGGCACCCTCACCAAGGCTGAGAGATTAAAATTACGCAATTTAATTCATGGTTTGCCACTGACAGTGGCCGGTTCTTTTGGTTTTGATTTGGCAATGATTACGAGCGGAGGAGTGGATTTGTCTGAAGTGGACCCCAAAACTATGCGTTCTAAGCTTTTTGATAATTTATATTTTGCCGGAGAAATTTTGGATATAGATGGTCCAACCGGCGGCTATAATTTAACCGTAGCGTGGAGCACAGGATATGTAGCAGGGGAAGCAATAAAAATTGCAGATTGCAAATTTCAAATTGCAAAATAAATACCCTATGAAAAATCAATTTGATTATGCCATCAAATATTACTCCCGTTCCCGCCATCTCAGAATTTCTATTCATGAAGACGGTAAGGTTTTGGTGACTGCACCCAAGTGGGCCAGTAAAAAAGCTATAAATGAGTTTGTGCTTGAGCATACCTATTGGATTGAAGAACAATTAAAAGTTTTTAAAAATAAAAAGACCCTTGACAAACTGGGCCAAAGAGCTTTACCTGGTTTGCACGCGGTGCGCGCCCGTACTAAAAAATTGGTGTTAGAGCGCTTACGGCTGTATAATAAACATTATAAACTTCATTTTAATCGCGTAGTTATTCGCAACCAGCGTTCGCGCTGGGGCAGTTGTTCGGCGCAAAAACATTTAAATTTTAATTATAAACTATTTTTTTTGCCACCAGAATTATTAGATTATGTGGTGGTACACGAACTCTGCCATTTGCAAGAATTAAACCACTCGCATAAATTTTGGGCCCTAGTGGGGGAAACCATTCCTAATTATCAAGAGCGCAAAAAGCAGTTGCGAGGAGTGAGGCTGGGGTGATATAATTATCATGAATCATGTAACATATATCATGAAACATAAATCACGTATCACGTATCACGTATATTTACCTATAATAGTTATGAAAAAATATATTCTTTTAGTGTCGATTTTTTTATCCTTATTCATTTCCGGTTGCGGTTTTCAAGCCACTAACCAGCAAAATCAAATCAATATGAAAATTAGTAGCCCAAGTTTTGAGGAGGATAGCACCATTCCGACCAAATTTACTTGTAAAGGCGAAAATATTAATCCAGAATTAAATATTGCTGATGTGCCGGAAAACGCGCAGAGTTTGGCGTTAATTGTGGATGATCCGGACGCACCTGCCGGCACTTGGACGCATTGGACAATTTGGAACATTGATCCAGGTACCGACACAATTAAAGAAAATTCAGTACCATCCTCGGCTATCGAGGGCACAACAAGTTTTGGCAAGCCTGGTTATGGCGGACCTTGCCCACCCTCGGGCACGCATCGCTATTATTTTAAACTTTACGCATTAAATGACAAATTGGATTTGTCGGCCTCTGCCAAGGTTAGTGATTTAGTGGCCGCTTTTGCTGGGCATATTTTGGATCAGACGGAGGTGATGGGGATAGTGGCTTCGCAATAATCCTTAGTGGCAAATTACATAAACTCTTGCTAACAAGCGGGAGTTTTTACATTTTTATTTATTGTGTTATAATATCGCAACGAAAAATTCTTAATTCATAATTCTATATTCATAATTCATCAAGTTAACTTATGCAAGACCTGCAACAAATCTTCAATCGCATTCAGGAAAATAAGAAAAAACAAAAAGATATTAAAAAAGCTTACAAAGACGCGCTGGCTTCTTCTTTACAATATCAAGAGCTTGGAGAAAAATTAAAAACTCTGCGGGCCCAGAAAAAAGAAATTGAAATTTCTACCAAAAATAATTTCGGCGCCGAGTTTACCAAGTTGGATGATTTACAAATTGATGTTCTATCTGATCAGGAATTATTAAACGACGTGGCTATGACCAAATTAATGAAAGGGGAGAGTATTGCCATTAAGGATGTTAATGATCAGGAGTATGAACCGGTGTTTAGTGTAAAGTTTAAGAAAATAAATTAAACATATAGGATTAACATACTAACTACTAAAAATACTAAAGTACTAAAATTTTCCAACAATTACTTTCGTGTTTTCAGTAGTTAGTATGTTTTTATTTGCTCTTTTGTTTTTATCTAACTTATGTTAGAATACTTTCTACTTTCTACTTTTTACTTTTTACCATTATGTCCCGTGAAATTGTCCTTGACATCGAAACCACTGGTGATTTCCGCGAGTTTGAAAAACTAAAAGTGACTGTTGTCTCTATTTATGAATATGAGACCAATACTTACCGTTCGTTTCTGGAAAGCGAACTTTCTCAGCTTTGGCCAATTTTGGAAAAGGCGGAACGGTTGATTGGTTTTAATAGTGAACATTTTGATTTGCCGATTTTAAATTTTTATTATGCTGGAGATTTGTTAAAATTTCCGCATTTGGATATTTTGAAAGTGGTGAAAGAAAGTACTGGTTCGCGTTATAAATTGAATGATTTGGTTAAGGCCACTTTGCAAATGGAAAAAAGTGCCGATGGTTTGCAGGCGCAAAAATGGTGGGAAGAAGGGAAAGTGGATGAGATAAAAAAGTATTGTGAGCAAGATGTGCGTGTTACTAAAGAGCTTTATGAGTACGGCCGGAAAAATAAAATGCTTTACTACAACACTCTGGCCGGGCAATTAATGCCGTTTCCGGTGAATTTTGACCCGCCAATTCGTCCTACTAACGCCGGGGGGCAAGTGGTGACCAACATAAATCTCACGTTGCCGTTGTAAGGAGTAAGGATTAAGGAATAAGGAGTAAACGAATTGAACAGACCGTTGGCTTATTCCTTACTCTTTATTCCTTATTCCTATTCTTGACATCTCATACCTATATAGTATAAAATACTAGTGTTAATATTAGTTGGTATGATGCAATTCACCAAAGAAGTAGACTATGGCATTCAACTTTTAACTGCTCTCTCTAAATTAAAGAAGGGAGCTTTATTGAGTTTGCGCGCGTTTGCTAAAGACACCAAACTGTCTTTTTTATTTTTACAACGCATTGTTAAAAAATTACGTGAAGCTGGCATAGTTAAATCGGTAAAGGGCGCTACTGGCGGTTATCAATTAAATAAAGATTTTAAAAAAATTACTGTTAAAGAAGTGGTGGAAGCTTTGGAAGGGGAATGCGCGGTAGCTGATTGTCTTAAACCCGCTTGTTGTGGCACTGGCTGCGGTTGCGGCCGCGAAGCCACTTGTCCGTCTAAAAAAGTTTTTCAAGCAGTGAATGTAAAAATGTGTAAGATGATGGCAGAAATGAAGTTGAGTGAGGTTGTGTGATAATAGAACACGAATTGAACGAATTAAACTGATCAGAACAAATTAGTTTAAATTCGTTAGATTCGTTAAATTTGTGTTCCATTTTAAAATTATGATTTTTCCCACAAAACCAAAAACTAAAAAGCAAATTTACCTCGACCACGCCGCCACTACTTATACTGCCCCGGCCGTGGTTAAAGCTATGTTGCCATTTTTTACCGATAATTTTGGCAATCCAAGCAGTTTGTATGAAGTTGGCAGAATTGCCAATGGCGAATTGAATGACGCGCGCCGAAAAGTGGCAGAAATTTTACATGCACTGCCGGATAATATTATTTTTACGGGCGGGGGAACAGAGTCAGATAATTTGGCGATTTTTGGTGTTGCTCATAAGCACTCACACAACGGTAAACATATCATTACAACCAAAATAGAACATCATGCGGTTTTGCATGCCTGTGAGCAATTAGAAAAAGAAGGTTTTGAGATTTCGTATTTAGATGTTGACTCTCAGGGTTTTATCTCGCCAAAGAAAGTTGCGGCCGCTATTCGCCCGAACACAATTTTTGTTTCTATAATGTATGCCAATAATGAAATTGGCACAGTAGAGCCAATTGCCGATATTGGCCGTGAGATTTTAAAATATAGAAAAGCAAGCAATTCGATTTACCCGTTTTTTCATACTGATGCCTGCCAAGCAGCCGGAGTTTTGGAATTAGATGTAGAAAAATTGCACGTTGATTTAATGACCATTAATGGTAGTAAGATTTATGGACCTAAAGGTGTGGGTGTGTTGTATAAACGGCGTGGCGTGCAAATTCAGCCCTTAATTGTTGGCGGCGGACAGGAAATGAATTTACGTTCAGGTACAGAAAATGTTCCGGGAATAATTGGTTTGACAAAGGCTCTTGAATTAGCACAAAAAAATCGGCACGATGAAAATATGCGTTTGGTTGATTTGCGTAATTATTTTTATGAACAAATTCGTACCAAGATTTCCAAAATAAAATTAAACGGCCCGGATTTAGGAAATGAGTTTGTACGTTTGCCCAATAATCTCAATGTTACTTTTATGGATGTAGAAGGGGAGGCGATGCTGTTGTATTTGGATTCATACGGAATTATGTGCTCTACTGGTTCGGCCTGTACTTCCACCTCACTGGAACCCTCTCATGTGCTTATGGCACTCGGACTTCCTTATGAATACGCGCACGGTAGTTTGCGTTTTACGCTTGGTCACTGTACCAAAAAATCGGATATTGATTATGTGATGAAGTTTTTGCCGGGAATTGTTTCCAAACTTAGAGAAATGTCTCCTGTTAATATGGAGAATAAAAAACATGCTAAATACAAGAAAGATTAAATAGTTTATTGGTTTAATGGTTTACTGGTACTAATAAACTAATAATCTGTTAAACTTATAAACTTTATTTTTATGTCTAGAGATGTTTTACAAAATTTACCCGATGAAGTAAAAAATTTCTCTGCTGAACATTCAGGAGAAAATATTATAGCTACCCGAGAAAGAGTGGCTGAACTGGAAAAAAGGCAAGAAGAACGAGAAAAAAGCGCTTCGGAAAAAATACGAGAATTAAAAGAGAAAATTGAGTCATTATCAATTGATTTAGGACAAGCCTTAGATCAAAAAGAAGAATTGGAAACAAATTTAACAGCCTTTGAAATGAAATTAATGGGAAAGATTGTTAATATCTTAAAAATTAGAGAGGTAAAAAATAAAATAAATTTACAAACCGAGAAATTATCAGTGTTACAACAAGAATTTGATGAAGTATCTACTACTTTGTCGCAAGTCGAGCAATTAATGAATGACAAAACGGAATTGGCGGTCATAGAGGAGACTCTAAAAATTTTTGCTCAAACCGAAACAGATAAATATCACGAACATCAAGAGATGTTGAGAGTGTGTGATGTGGGGAGAATTTCCCAAGAACACGACGTTTTTTTTCTACATTCTTTTTTTGATGAAGGTGTTGCTGCTCAAGCTGCCTCGGTTTTAGACGTGTCTCACTTTTCTTCTTTAAAAACTAGAATAGACGTGAATATCGGGCTTAATCCTTCTTTATCAACAAGCACACTACGTTTGGGCACCCATCAAGATAGACGTTTTGCTCAAAATTATTATGGCGGTTCTTTTATTTTGAAAGGTGGCGTAGTTACTGACGCCAATAATTTTGATTCCGGCAGTACTGCTTCGGGTTTAGAAAGAGTAAGTTCAAGTGGTTTGAAAAAGAAAACCGCTGCTGAGACAAAGGCCAAAATTGATGCATCTATAACACAAAAAGAAGAAGATTCTTGGAATGAAATACTAGTTAAAGAACCTAAATTTGCAGGTTATTTAATTCCTTCTTTGGGGGTGGTCAAACCAAGTGGCGGCATAATACCTTCTAACGCAAGACATGAGAGTCGAGCAGCTGTATACAGACATCTATATGAATTGGGGTGCCCATTTTATTTTGAAGAAACTACCAAACAAAACGAGAAACGAATTATCAAAAAGGTTCGATATAATCCAGAGGATAATAGTTTTGAGGTTGGTCAGGAAGTAGGCGTTGAAGAAATATTAAATAGTGATTTTGAAATTACAGATGACCAAAGAAAGAAAGCGAGAGAAGCTATTTTTGAAGACTGCCCTTTTAACTTAGACGGGGATGCAGAAAAGACCCTCACTACCACTTATTGGAAAAGCGGCTTATATGATTACAACATGCTAACCACTGAGCAGGATGAAGAAACGAGTGGGGGCAGTGACAGGAATAGGAAAACATTTATGATGCATAAAAAAAGCGGACGCATAAATTTAATAAACGCCGAGGGTATTCATTCTGGAGGAGAGAATTGCGGTGACGTCAGGTCTTATCTTGCTTATTTTGAGGGGGAAACAGTAAGATTAAAGACTAAAATGGAAGCGGGTTCTCAAAATTTAGCGTCTACAATATCTACTCTAGAACGACACGCTTGGTTTTTGTGCGGCTTTGCCGAAGGGGCTAAGAGAGCAGGGGACCAAGAAACATATTCTAAAGCTATGACTTTGATAAAGGACATAGATCAGTTAACCAAAGAAGATGAAATTAAACGTAAAGAAATAATTCACAGAAGATTCGGTGAGAATCCAGGGGTAGATTCTAAGTTTAAAATTGATGAAGCGGATTTGAAGCATATTACAACGGTAGCATATTAATCTAAAATATTTACCGGGAGTTGTGGAAAAATTGCGAGAAATGTCCCCGGTGAATTTAGGGTGTAAGAGGCACACAAGATATAAGAATGCCAAATAACAAATTTTCAATTTCCAATCAATTTCAAATAACCAATATCAAATTTGACATTTTGATTTTAATATTGATTTGACATTGAAAATTAGAATTTTGAAATTAAAATATTTATGTCACAAAAAACTGAAAAAAAGAAGAAACTTGTTGAACAAGTAGATATCCGTTCTCAAGACGGTTCTGGTTGGTTATATTCCGACATTGTCAAAGACCACTTTTTCAACCCGCGGAATTTTATGCAATATGGCGAGGAAGAAAAGTTTAAGTATAATGGTGTGGGGCGAGTGGGTTCGCCGGCCTGCGGTGATGAAATGGTGTTGTGGATTAGAGTAGAGGAAGACCCTTCGACCCTTCAACAAGTTCAGGGTGGTGAGCAAGGCCGAACCACTGGCGCTCAGGGCAAGACTGAAAAAATCAAAGATTGTCGTTGGCGCACTTTTGGTTGTGGCTCGGCTATTGCTTCAACTAGCGTATTGAGTGAAATGATAATTGAGAACGGCGGTATGCAGATTGATAAAGCACTTAAAATTAAACCTCAGGATATTTTAGCGCGACTCGGTGGTTTGCCGGATCGCAAGGTACATTGTTCGGTTTTGGGGGATAAAGCTTTACAGGCCGCGATTAATGATTATTTTAGGAACACCAACCAGCACTCACGCGTCATTACCGCTGGCGCAAAAATTATAGATAAAGACTTAAATATCACTGACCACGATATAGAAGAAGCAGTATTGGAAGGTGCACAGTCATTGGAGGATTTGCAGAAGAAACTAAAAGTTGGTATATTTAATAAAGAGGCAGTGCCGCAGATTGAGGAGTTGTTGAGGTTTTATATGGAGAAATATTATGGATAATTTTATGTATCCGAATACACGAATGTTTATCCGAATTTACAAATGTTCTAATATACAAATACATTCGTAAATTCGTTATTCGTTATATTTGGATTAAAATTTGTTAATTCGGATACTAATATAATAATATGAACCACCACGTTAATAAGGACAAATGCATTGGCTGTGGCACCTGCATTGCGCTCGCCTCTGCCAGTTTTAAATTTGATGATGATGGCAAGGCCGAAGAAATTATTCCGGCCGGCGACGACGAACAAACAGTGCGCGACGCGGCTAATGCTTGTCCAGTGCAGGCGATTGAGGTTAAATAGTATGATTGATAATATTGAACAATTACCCAATGATTTATTGGACAAAGCAGTGGAATTTGCCAATCAAAAAGCTCGTTTAGAAATTTTTAAGGAATATAAAAAAAAGATTGAAAAAGCTTCTATTGCCACAGACTTTAATACCCCCAACCAATTTTATGATTATTTGGTCAATTCCGGAATTTTTAAAGGCACCTTGCCAGATTTGGCAGCCAGTTTTCCAGAGGCACAAGTGGCACATGTAAAAATTCCAGGCACTTTGCGTTCAAATAAGATGCAAATGTATGATGTGGTAGTACATATTTATTATTTACCAACTCCGTTTAAGCCAGAATTACAGGAAATTTATTTAGGTGCTGTGAAATTGATTGAATAAAAAATGGCTTGCAAGCAGGCCATTTTTTTGTTAGTATAGATTAATGGAAAACAATGGCAAACTCTACATCGTCGCCACACCAATTGGCAATTTGGGCGACATTACTTTGCGCGCGCTGGAAATTCTAAAAAGCGTGGATTTTATTTTATGCGAAGACACGCGCGTGACAGGCAAATTATTAGCGCACTTTGAGATTAAGACACCAACAATTAGCTATCATCAACACTCGGAGGTAAAAAAAGTTAATTCGATTATTAGTTTGTTGGTTGAGGGGAAAAATCTCGCGCTGGTAACAGACGCAGGAACTCCCGGTATAAGCGACCCGGGGA
>Ga0172370_10002049_pt1 | contig 29617 bp, 34 predicted proteins | sample LakKiv5m_FD_114538 | JGI IMG/M metagenome (GOLD analysis project Ga0172370, IMG submission 114538) | Freshwater microbial communities from Kabuno Bay, South-Kivu, Congo - kab_022012_11.5m | ecosystem: Environmental > Aquatic > Freshwater > Lake | place: Democratic Republic of the Congo...
CCTTCAAGATGTTGACGATCTGGCTTTCTGAAAACTTCGATTTCTTCATGTGGACCTCTCCTGGCTCTATTTTGCCACGAGTTTTCCACTTTTCACTGGTATGATTTTACGGGAGGGTTACCAAACCGATGAAAGCATTGTTGTCAATTAAACCAGAGTTTGCGTCAAAGATTTTCGAGGGCGAAAAGAAATTTGAATTTCGGAGGAGTATTTTTAAAAAGCCAGTAAAACTTGTTGTTGTTTACGCTTCGTCACCAGTTTGTAAGGTAATAGGTGAATTCGAGATTGAGGAGTTGATTTTCGACGAGTTAGAAAAATTATGGAGAAAGACAAAGAAGCATGCTGGGATAAGTGAAGAATACTTTTATGCCTACTTTTCCGACAAAGAAGAAGGTCATGCTATAAAAATTGGAAGCACAAGAAAATACAGAAAGCCTCTGCCCCTAAAAGAAACCTTTGGTGTGATACCACCACAATCGTATTTATATCTTTTGTAAAAAACAGGGCGGCGTAACAGCCGCCTTTTTATTTCGACTCGCGGGCGGGAACGGATGTCCGCTTTGGGAGGGGAGAGTCCACGCGGGAGGGGAGGAAAATCCTGTGATATACTTTTTATTGAGGAGCCAACCTATGACCAAATCCCTCAAACCTCGTAAAGTAGATTTCACCGAGCTCACGCGCATGTTGGAAAAATATGAGCGCAAGTTCGGTTATTCCACAATTGAATTTTTCCACCGTTACTCGGATGGTAAACTCGGCGATGATGATGAATTCATGATGTGGGCTGGAATTTATCACCTCTATCTCACGTCCCTGCCCATTCGTAAATTCATGCGAGAGGATGCGGCTCTGGCTGGATGAAAATCGGGGATTATTTTTCGGGAATCGAACGCAGTCTGCGCCGCGTGAAAGGCGCAGAAATTCACGGTGAAGTAACTTGCCTGGCATCGGATGACTACAATGGTTTGGTCCGATGTCGGGTTTTATTTTGGGAGGAAAGTTATCTCGACGTTTACGAAGTGGTCAGCACTGAGTTGGGGTATCCAGTCAAAGTGCATTACGCATACATTTTTATGCAGGACGGCAAAAGGATTTTCCGTTATGACAATGCGCCTCATCATCCTGAAATCAGCACACATCCGCATCACAAACATAGCGGTTCCCGCGATACGTTATCTGCCACACAAGAGCCAACTCTTTCCCAAATAATGAGTGAAATAGAAAAGTTGCTGGAAGAATAGTGTTGGTTCGCAGATGACGTTTGGCTGAGTCCACACTGGAGCGAGGCTGGTCAATGGTGCTGGAATTGGTCAACGGACCGCTTCGCGTCACGGACTCGCGGACGGGAACGGATGGTCCGCTTTAGGTGGGGGAGAGTCCACGCGGGAGGGATGAAAATTTTGGCTTATAATGCAATTATGGAAATCGAAAAACTTCTCCAATCTCATAAAGAGCAAATATTGGCCATTGCGCGCAAAAATGGGGCCTATGATGTGCGCGTGTTCGGGTCGGCGGCTCGCGGCGAAGCTCGCCCGGATAGTGACATTGATTTCCTTGTCAAACTCGAGGCAGGACGCAGTTTGCTTGATTTGGCACGCTTATTGCGTGAATTGCAAACCCTGCTTGGATTGCCCGTGGATATTGTCACGGATGCAGGCTTGCGTGCACGAATACGTCCGCAAGTGTTGAAAGAGGCGCGTCCACTATGAGGAGTGAACGCGAACGCCTACTTGACATCCTTGAAGCCATCGAGCGCATCGAAAAATACGCGGCGGAAGGCAAAGGTGCTTTTGAAGCGGATGACTCATCCAAAACTGGATGGTCAATCACATCACAGTGATTGGTGAATCCTGTCGCGCATTACCAGATGATTTTCAAGCACGCTATGCAAACGTCCCTTAGGCGGATATTATCGGTATGAGGAACATCCTTGTTCACCACTACTTTGGGATTGACGAAGATGCTGTTTAGTCAGTGGTGGAGAAAGATATTTCTAAGTTGAAGTTCAATATCGAAACAATTTTGAAAAATCTGAAAGATTAAAATAGGCCCGCTTAATAAAAAGAGGCTTCTGATTTGTTCAGAAGCCTCTTTTTTGTTTCAGAATTACGCTGTCTCTGGCGCCGGGAGTTTGCCGCTTTCTTTCATTTGTTCCATTGCCAATGCTTCACGATAAGTGAGCGTCCAGGCCGTGGAGGAGAAAACTTTTTGCCAGCCGCCGATCAACGTCCCGGGGATGATGACAGCCAGCAGGAAAAGCGGGGTGCCGACGATGGCGGCCACGATCCACGGCGTCGCTCCGTGCGTGAAGAGCCCAACGACCGAACCGACTAGAAGGGCAGGCAGTCCACCGAACAGGGCAGCCGCTACAATGATGCCCAGGATGATCGGGATGGTGACCAGCACCCATAACAGGCCGATGCCGAACATTATCACACCCATTATGAGCACGTCGCCCAGCCGCTGTTTGACTATCTCATAGCCGCGGCGCAGAGATGCGAGCACATCCAGGTCTTCGAGCGCGCAGGCGCGGCGGGCGAAGAGTATGACGAGACTGACGGCTAGCGCCACGACGATGGTGGCGAATATCACCAGGAGCATAAGTCCGCCCGAGATGACGGTGCCAACAACTTGCAGGGGCGTATTCTTCGTCAGCCAAACCAGCAGGGGCAGGGCAGCGAGCGCCATCAGAAGCAGGAAGGCAACCATAAAGCTCAAGCCGGTCAGCAGGTCCATGAGGAACATTTTCCAGGCTGCGCGCGACCAGCCCAGGCCGAAGCCCTGACGAATGGTCAGCTTCCTGCCGCTCTTTTCGTGTTCATCCACCATGCGGATCAGGGCGGTCTCCGAAACGTAGCGGACGATGGTACCAGCGACGACCAGAATCAGGATTACACAGGCCAGGCCGATGGCAATGCTGATAATGGTGTTCGTAATGGCGGGCGGGATTTGTGGGATTTCGCCGAAGGGGTTTTGCCAATTAAAGTTGGATTGGCCGCTGTTACCGCCTCCACCGCCGCCTCCGCCATTGCCACCTCCACCGGAGGTCAGGGCCAGCAGCATACCGAAGATCCACAGGACGCGGTAATTGACGGTGATATTGAGAGAACGTTTTAAGATATTGATGTGATTCATATCACACCTCCTTTTGTATACGATTGAATGAAAGTTTCAAACCCAGGTTCTGTTTCCAGGTCCACCAAAAGGCCATCCAGGTTGCCCAAAGAACGGTGGTTCCAACCAACAGGGCAGCGTTGAGCAGGAGAAGATCTCCGATGGTTTCGGGCAGGCTTTCAGATGCAAGCCAACTGTTGAAGAGTACAATGCGCTGGCCCAGGAACCAGTCGGCGGTCAGGATAAAGGATGTGATCCATAACGCGGACTGTAAAAATGCCCAGACGACGATCAAGGCCAGCGGAGCGCTCAACACCCAACGGGGAAGCGGGTCCGCGTTTTGACGAGGGAACGGTGGCGACGTGCGCGGCAATCGTAACTGCACCTGCGCGGCGAAGCGCTGCGGGGGAGTCTGCTGCGGCACAGGATCCGCTTTCAGCAGGGACGAGAGTCCCTCGATGGCATCCAACTCCGCACGGCAGGTCTGACAATCCTGCAAGTGTTGTTCCACCTGGCGCTGGCGGTTTATTGTCAATTCGCCATCGTGGTAGGCGGCCAGCCATTCAAGCACGTGAGAAGTCATGCTTCCTCCATTAAGACGAGCAATTCCTGACGCAGTTGTGAGCGGGCGGTGTTGAGTCGAGACATGACTGTGCCAGTCGGGATGTCGAGCGCTTCTGCGATTTCCTGATATGAGAGTTCCTGGTATTCGCGCAGGATCAGCACGATGCGCAGGGGCGGGGACAGATGAGCAATAGCCTCGCGGACCTGTGCCGTTCGTTGGTTCTCCTCAACGGATCGTTCCGGACCTGTACTTGGGTCAGCCAGTGACAGAGAGTCCAAATCTGTTGACGGACGTTCGCGGCGCAAGGAGTCGAGTGCGGCGTTGGCGGCAATGCGGTACAGCCAGCTGCGGAAGGCGTGCTGCGGTTTGTAGCTATTAAGGTTCTGCCAGACACGTACGAAGGCTTCCTGGGCGGCATCTTCAGCCTGCTGAGGATTGCCGCACATACGATAGATCAGGCTGACAACGCCGTTTTGGTGGCGGCAGACCAGTTCTGTGAATGCCTGACGATCCCCTTGCTGTGCGCAAGCGATCAGGTCGCGGTCATCCATTTCGACGATCCCGTGCAGGCTGGTCACTTTCTGGTTTGCCTTTTCATATATATTACGAAGCTCAATGTGATTTTATTCAGAATCAAGAATAAAAGATCATACGAATCCCTCATACCAAATTACTCCCGGCGCTCACTGCAAAACCAGTACATTACTGGAAGGCAAAGCGAACCTTGGGCGAGGGGAACTTGCGGAAACCCAACCTCTTGCTCATCCTTGCAATGCGGGATAACATCAATTGTCAACCGAATGTTTCTATTAGTAGCTAATATGGAAAAGGATGAGTCATGAAAATCGGATTGCAAGTCCCGAGCTTTACTTTCCCAAATGGTCCGGCCAAACTGGGTAGCAAACTCTCAGAGATTGCGCGCACCGCCGACGATGCAGGCTTTGCCAGCCTGTGGGTCATGGATCATTTCTTCCAGATTGGTCGTTGGCTGGGCCCCGCAGAAAATGAAATGCTGGAAGGCTACAGCACGCTTTCCTATCTGGCAGGGTTTACGAAAAAAGTAAAGTTGGGTACGCTGGTGACCGGCGTGGTTTACCGTCATCCCGGCATTCTGATCAAAACTGTCACGACCCTGGATGTACTCTCCGGCGGTCGCGCCTATTTGGGGATTGGCGCGGCGTGGAACGAAGAAGAGGCGACCGGGTTGGGGATTCCGTTTCCACCGGTCAAAGAACGCTTCGAACGGCTGGAGGAAACGCTTCAGATCGCCAAACAAATGTGGTCAGGGGATGAAGGGAAATTCAATGGCAAGCATTATCAACTTGGAAGAACGTTGAACAGTCCGCAGCCGATTTCAAAGCCGCACCCTCCGATTCTGATCGGCGGCACGGGCGAGAAGAAAACACTGCGTCTGGTGGCAAAATATGCGAACGCCTGTAACCTGTTCGCGGGCATGGGCATCGAGGCGCTCAAAGGCAAATTGGACATTTTGAAAAAACACTGCGATGCCGTCGGGCGGGATTATGCCGAGATAGAGAAGACCACCCTCGACACCGTCCATCTTGCGCCGGGACAGATGAGTCCTGCCGACATCATAGAAAAATGCCGCGCATTGGCAGGTATTGGCATTCAACATGCGATCTTCAATATGCCCAATCTATATGACATCACACCGCTTGAGACTTTTGGACGCAAGATCATCCCGGCGGCGGCAGCACTGTAAAGAAGCGAACATTGAGTCTGGCAGTGCGCAATAGTAATACTCTCTTATTGATCGTAGAGTGAAAAGGAGTAAGACAATGTCCAACAAACCGGATGAAGAGTTAGTCCCGCCAAAGTACGGCGGGATAATAATAAAAGAAGAGGCGCAAAAGGTCACTGAAAAAGATGTTGAAAAAGTAATCAACAAGTCTGAAGAGATCAAAAAGAAATTCAGCGCCAAGGGTCCACTGGCGCGGTTTATAGAAGATGGGCAACTGCTGATCGCGATCGTCAAGGATTACTGGTCTGGGGCATATCGTCAGGTCCCCTATGGTGTGATCGCATCGATCGTCTTCACACTGATCTATGTCCTCAATCCATTCGACCTGATCCCGGATTTCCTGCCCTTGATCGGTCAGTTGGACGATGTGGCGGTCATGGGCGCCTGTTTGATGTTGGTCGAGAGGGACCTGCACAAGTATAAGGATTGGAAACAGAGTCAAGTCTGAAAAACGAACCGCTAAGGGCGCGAAGATTTCCTTCTTTCAACAGACTGAACTTTTCTTTTCCGAACAGCAGGGACGAGTCGTCCCTGCGTGTTAAAATCAAACATCGCATAGAAAGGAATCTCATGCCCAAGGCGCGTTTCAATAAGTTTTATCGCTACGAAGAATCGACTTCTCTTTTGAAAGCCTATGCCAAGGAATATCCCAACCTCATCAAATTGGAGAGCATTGGCAAAAGTTATGAGGGCCGCGATGTGTGGCTGATAACGGCCACCAACTTCAAGTCCGGGCCGGACGCGGATAAACCCGCGTTGTGGGTGGATGGTAATATCCACGCATCTGAAGTCACCGCCTCGACGACGGCGTTGTATCTCATCCATGCGTTAGTCACGCGCTATAAGAAAGATAAGAACGTCGGACGTGCATTGGACACACGCGCTTTTTATATCGCGCCGCGTGTCAACCCAGATGGCGCGGAATGGGCGCTGGCCGATAAGCCGAAGGTTGTCCGTTCGAGGACGCGGCCTTATCCATTCGATGAGGAGCGCGTGGATGGTTTGCTGGATGAAGATGTGGATGGCGACGGGCGCATCCTGCAGATGCGCATCCCCGATTCAAACGGGACTTGGAAGCGGCATCCGAAAGAGCCGCGAAGAACTTGGTCAGCTCGAAGGCCGGGCTTACAAAGGCGCGATGAATAATTCCAGCGACAGCACGAAGGACCGCGTGAAAGTGGATTGGATCGTCCACGCGCCGAAAGGCGGGAAGGTGAAGCTGGTCGCCCGCCATCAGCGTGCCGGGACAGTCAGAACAGAAGTGGAATTGAAGTAAGGCTGAATGATGGAATATAAACAAACAGACCGCGGACTTGTCCGCGGTCTGTTTGTTATCCGGCCAAAAAATAGTTCCTGCTAGCTTCTGCGCCGTCCGCCGAGGCCAGAGACCAGGCTGACGTAATAAAGCAATTGCAGAAGCGCGGCGGCCAACCCTGCGACGTAGGTCAGCGCGGCGGCGTTGAGCACAGTGTTGACACCGGCTTGCTCATCTTCGCCCGCGATGATTCCACTTTCAGCCAACAGGCGCTTGGCGCGCGCTGAAGCGTTGAGCTCAACCGGCAGGGTCAGAAGAGAAAAGATCGCTCCGCCCGAGAAGACCAATATGCCCAGCCAGGCAATTTGGGTGCCAAACGTTGATAAATTCAGCATCGTCGTCAAAACGATACCGGCCATGATCATGATCCATCCAAGCCACGAGCCGATGTTGACAGCCGGGACAAGCGCCGCGCGCATACGAAGCGGAAAATAATCATCCGAATCTTGCATGGCATGGCCGAGTTCGTGCGCGGCGATTGCCACCGACGCCACCGAAGGGACGTTTGCTACGCCCTGTGACAGGTTCAGGATTTTGGTGCGCGGATCGTAGTTATCGGTCAGGTTGCCGCCGATGCCCTGCACTTGGACACCGGTCAGTCCACCGCTGGTGATGAGACGCTGCGCGGCTTGTGCGCCGGTCAGCCCGCTACGGACTCGCACCTGGCTCCACTTTTTATAGGCGGATTTGACATACCATGAAGACAGCATCACAAGCAAAAAGGCCGGAGCCATGAAACATAGATAGGTTGGATCGAAAAAGAACATATTTACCTCACTTGCAATTATGGAGTAGGAACAGGCGTTGGCATGGATGTCGGGATGGGTTGGTTGTCGAGCGTGGCCAGCAGAGTTTGTACCGCGGCATCCAGTTGTGGGTCGCGGTTGGCTTTGCGGTCATCAGGCGTCCGCTGAACGTAGACATCCGGCGTCAGACCTTTTTTGTCAATGGTATTTTCCTTGGGAGTCAGCCAGCGCGCAATCGTCACGCGCACTGCACCTTGATCGTCGGACAGCGGCACCCAATTCTGAACAGAGCCTTTGCCGTAAGAGACCACGCCAACCAGTTTGGCGCGTCCATAATCCTGCAACGCGCCCGCAGTAATTTCCGAGGCCGAGGCCGAGCCTTCGTTGATCAGCACAACCATCGGGATCTTGGTCGCCAGTCCGCCGGGGATCACATTGTAGGATTTCTTGGTGCCATCGCCGTATTTCTCATAAAGCACCACGCCATTATCCTGGAACTGCGAGACAACTTCAACCGCGGTTTGTAAATATCCGCCGCCGTTGTCGCGCAGATCGAGAATCAGGCCCTTCGGTTTTTGCGCCATTAAAGTATTCAGGGTATCGGTCAATTCCTTTGTAGTGTTATCGCCGAAGGTTGTGATCTGAACGTAAGCGATGCCGTTATCGAGCATTTTGCCGCTGGAGCTTGGGACGGTGATCTTGGCACGCGTCACGTCGATTTCCAGCGGTGCTGATTCGCCTGCGCGGCGGATCGTCAGATGGACAATTGTCCCAGCCGGGCCGATAACCTTTGTACGCACCACTTCCGGGTTGATACCGGTCATTTCTATGTGGTCCACCGCGATGATTTGGTCGCCAGCTTGCAGTCCGGCTTTTTCAGCCGGTGAACCGACCATCGGACTGGTTATGGTCAGGAAGTCGCCGGTGGTGTCCACGTACGCACCGATGCCTTCATAAGCACCGGCCAGTTGCGCGTTCGCATCCTTGTAGGTTTGGGGATCCATGTAAGTGCTGTGCTTGTCACCCAGCGACAGCATCATGCCATTGATGGCGCCTTCCATCAGCTTGGTATCATCCACCGGTTGATCTACATATTGCTGGTGGATGATTTGCCAGGCCTGCCAGAATGGCTGGAAGAGCGTTTGCAAATTCTGCGGTGTGGCGGTTTGCGCTCCGGGAGAAACAGTCGGCGCGTTGATGATCGGCACAACCGTGGATGGTGAGCCGCCGAAGGGAACCAAATGTCCGACTACGAATCCGCCTGAGAACCCGCCAAATAAAAGCACAAGCCCGATCAGACCCAGCAAAACAACTTTCAAGGTTTTATTCACAGATGCCTCCTGAGATGACGATAAACGCAGACGAGCTTATCATGTGGGGATTAAAGGATAATGAAACCGGCGCAAGAGATTTGTAAAAATTGTGTGGATCAGTCTTTTTTCCTGGATAGTTCCTCGATTTGGCGGTGCAATTCGTCCATATCGTCGGTCTTGGGCTTGCCCGCATTTTTCAGTGAGTTGAAAAATTTCCCATAAGTTTCGAAATCTTTTCCCCCATTGCGGAATATCATGAATGGAAGTGCGTTGGCGATCAACACTACGCCGATGAAAATTCCGATGGCGATCAAAGCTTGATTATTCATCTGGACCTTCCATTGAGCAGGGCGGGCAATTCGCTCCAATCCGACAAAACCGCATCCGCATCCGCGTCCTTCGACGCGCTCAGGACATCGCTCGAAGCGGACTTACCAAAAAGAAGCGTATATAAGCCCTGAGCTTTTGCGGCGCGCGTCGTGTGCGGCAGGTCGTCGATCATCACACACTTCGACGGGTCGCTTTCGCCCGCGACTTTCATCGCCAGCGCGAACGCTTCGGGGTTCGGCTTGCAGAATGGCGACATGCGGTTGACATCAATGATGTCCGCGAAATATTCTTCGATTTGCAGGTGGCGAAGTACGCGTTGGGCGTGAAGAACATCTGCATTGGTGAAGATCAGGTTCCGGGTCCGCAGCGAAGCGAGCACCGATTGCTGAATCGGATCGGGATGAATGAAGTCCGCCAGCGGAATGTCATGCACATAGGCCAGAAAATCCTGCTCGTCAATTTTGTGATTGGCCTGGAGACCGCGCAGTGTCGTGCCGTATTCGCGGAAATATTTTTCGCGCAGGCGGCCAATGTCTGATTCGGGAATGCCCATGCGCTCGTGCATGTACGTGCTCATGCGTTTTTTGAGCGTTTGCCACAAGCCGCTGGACGCGGGATAAAGTGTGTCGTCGAGATCGAAGAGAATAGTGGTAAAAGACATTTGGCTATTATACGTGATTCGCGTCATGCTATTGCGAGGAGGACTGGTGGTCGAGTAGTGTTCTCCGCATATCGAGACCAGGCCCGGCGAAGCAATCTCGCACACAAAAGATGAGATTGCTTCGCCGCATAAAACGCGTCTCGCAATGACAGTATTCCCGCTATAATCGAGCCATGCCCATTCGACTTTTATCATCCGAAGTTGCTTCGCAGATCGCCGCCGGTGAAGTGATCGAACGCCCAGCCTCGGTGGTCAAGGAATTGATCGAGAACGCGCTGGACGCCGACGCAAAGAGTCTGACCGTGACGATTGCCGAGGCCGGACGCAAATTGATCGAAGTTGCGGACGATGGCAGCGGCATCACATCTGACGAGTTGGCGCTGGCCGTCTCGCGTCACGCCACGTCCAAGCTGGCGCGCGCCGATGATCTTTTTCACATCACCACACTTGGATTTCGCGGCGAGGCGCTGGCTTCGATTGGCTCGGTCTCGCGCATGACAATGACGTCAAAAGTGGCGAACTCGAATGTGGTAGGTTCTCGTCCTACCGAAGCGGGAGCCCGCATCCGGGTCGAGGGCGGACGCGCAGGCAAGGTCGAGACCATCGGCGCGCCAGTTGGGACGGTAGTCCGCGTCGAAGATCTTTTTTACAATGTCCCGGCGCGTTTGAAATTTATGAAGAAGGATGTGACCGAACGCCGCGCCATCGACGCATTGTTGACGCGTTACGCGCTGGCTTATCCTAATGTACGTTTCAAATTGGCCGAAGGAAATAACGTCACATTGCAAACCGCAGGTGATGGCGATCGGCGCTCGATCCTGGCCGCGTTGTATGGCGTGGATGTGGCGAAGCAATTGTTGGAGATCAACGCCGAGGAAGATGGAATTAAGTTAATCGGTTACGCGAGTCCGACGGCCATCACGCGTTCGAATCGCAAAGACATCACTTTCTTTGTCAACGGGCGTTGGGTGCAGGACACGCCGCTGACCACCGCGCTCATTCAGGCTTATCACACTTTGTTGATGGTCGGACGTTATCCGCTGGCGGCGATGTTCGTTGAGATCGATCCCGAGGAAGTGGATGTGAACGTGCATCCCGCCAAGGCGGAAGTTCGATTTAGGAATCAGGACCGCATCTTCAGCTTTGTCCAGCGTGCGGTTCGCCGCGGACTTTTAGCCTACGCGCCGGTTCCATCTGTTTCACCTGCGCTATGGGGCACGCGTCCGCAGGAGACACGTCAGGTTGGCTTGGATTGGACAATCGGGCACAGTGATCAGTCATCAGTAAACAGTGATCAGTCCGAAGTTGGGAGTCGGGAGTCGGGAATCGGTCAGCCTTCCAACCTTCAACCTTCAACTTTAAACAACGTGCCTTTGCTTCGACTCATCGGCCAGATCGGTTCGACGTATCTCGTGGCCGAAGGTCCCGATGGACTTTATCTCATTGACCAGCACGCCGCGCATGAACGCGTCTTGTTCGAGAAACTCATGGCGCAACATGACATGAAGAAAATTCCATCACAGTCTTTGTTGACGCCTGCGGTGGTGCAATTGCCTCCGGCCAGCGCGAAGATATTGAATGAGCAATTATCTGTTCTGGCTCACTTCGGTTTCGATGTGGAAGACTTCGGCTCGAACTCTTTTCAAGTCCGAGCGGTTCCAACTTTGTTCGCGGGCAGTGACCCGTCCGCCGCGTTGCGTGCCATCGTCGAAGACTTTGAAGAAGATGAAGCGCCGTTGCAAAATGAGATCGAAAAGAAATTGGCGGCGCGCGTCTGCAAGCGGCTGGCCGTCAAAGGCGGGCAGACTCTTTCAACCGATGAACAACGTGCCTTGCTGACTGACTTGGAAAATTGTGATTCGCCGCGCACCTGTCCGCATGGACGACCGACGATGATCCATTTATCCGTAGATATGTTGGAGCGTCAGTTTGGGAGAAGAGGGGCGAGGTAAGTTCGATTTGTTGAGAGTTGCAAAATACTGTAATCTGTTTTGCGAGACTATACTAAGCAGGGTTGTGGCTTTATTATCTTTTGATTATTTCTTGGTATAACTGTATTTATCAAAACCACTCAAATATCTTTACCCAACAAACTTCTGCTAGAATAAGATACAAAGGAAGAAATGAATATGGGCCCAAAAAGCTTGAACATAAGCCAGCAAAGCCTAACTCCGAAAATCCTTATAAAAAAATTTCTCTTGAAACAATTTATGGGGAATGCAACAACCATCTTCGTGAGATGGACAAAAATCGAGATCAACTCACTGAATTTTATCTTGCACTCATCGGTGTATTCTCAGCAGCATTCTTCACTATTTTTCCACATCTAAAAAAGGACGATAATAGTTTAATAATTCTCCTGTTTACAGTCGGCGGTTTATTGTTTTTTATAGGCCTTATCGTTTCTAGAGTAACAATTGAATTTCGCGTTTGGCATACAAGATATTCGTATACAGCTATTTTACTTGGGACATTAAGTAGAGATGAACCAAGTCAGTTTGATGAAATTGAAAAACGTATCCGAGATTATGCATATGGAAAAGGTCAATTGGATATTAATTATAAGAACAGAAAAGAAGGTACACCTCGCATGCCTCCCTCGTGGATATTTTCAAGATACCTTAAAGGTACAGAAGGTTTTACTTTTCTCATTATGCCTACTATTGCCTTTCTTCCTTTGTTGATAGTTGCCATAATTTTCCTTCAACCTCTAATTCCATCTTTTAGTTTGCTACAAGAGATACTTATCTTAATTCTGTCATTCTGTGTTTACTTCACGCTCTTCATTTGCCTTTCAGCGAAATATCTTTATAGGAAATTCTATATTTGCCCTTGGGCTACATGGATAATCTACGGGATAAATAACAAGTTTGACCAAAAAATTGAAGATACCGTTAATCAGGGTCAACCTTTGTTGTAACGCTGGAAGTGCAATTCATAGCCGAACTGAATTCGAGATAAAATACGCTTGATTATTGGTCGCCATAAATATTTGGCTTTAATCACAACCTCCCGCATCACTGCGGGAGGTTGTGATTAAAGCCTTGGTATTGTCTTTCCCGATCTCGGCAGATGGACGGAGAACGATGTCCCGACGCCGAGCTTGCTTTTGATTTCCATGCGCCCGCCATGTCCCTGCACGATCTGCTTGCAGATGGAAAGTCCGAGCCCTGTCCCGGCCACTTTGCCCTCCGTCTCGCGCACCCGGTAAAACTTCTCGAAAAGATGCGGGATGGCTTCCTCGGGGATGCCTACGCCGGTATCCTGCACTGAAACACAGACTTCTGTCTCGTTCGAGTGTGCATTCAAAATAACCGAACCATTTTGACGATTATATTTAATGGCGTTGCTTAATAGATTCAAAAGCACCTGCTTGATCTTATCGCGGTCAGCTTCAAAGGCAGGCAAACTGTCGGATGCTTCTATTTTGACCTGTATCTTTTCTTCCTCCGCTTTTGAATTCATAATATCTTTGCATTCAAAGAGCAGGTCCGTGATCTTGAAGCTGGTCTTGTGGAATTGCACACGTCCCGATTCGAGGCGGGCCAAATCGAGGAACGAGGATGCCAGCGAGTTCAGCCGCAGGGTCTCGCCGTGAATGTTGTGGATGATCTGCTCTTGTTGCTCGCGCGCCATCTCAGGCCGCAAAAGAAGATAGGTGGCTGTGCTGAGCGATGCCAGCGGTGTGCGCAGCTCATGCACGAATTCGGAGATCAAGTCTGATTGTTGGAACAAGCGCGCATTCTCGATGGCGACTGCCGCCTGTGCTCCCAATACCGAGAGCATCGATTCGTCGCCTTCGGTAAATTTGCCGTGTTCCTTATTCAACGCTTCCAGCACGCCGACCACTTTGTTCTTGGTGATGAGCGGCACGCCCAGTATGGAATGAGTTGGCCGGCCTGTCATCTGGTCGACGGTTCCGAAGAAGCGCGGATCTTCGCGCGCGTCCACAATGCGGACGGCCTTGCGGTTGATCACGATCCAACCTGCGATGCTGCCCTCCAGAGGGACAACCACTCCGCGCATGGTGGGTTCATCGAGATTTGTTGCTACCTGAAAATATAATTGCTGCGTTAAATTATCGTAAAGCAGGATCGACGCCGCTTCCGAGCCGCTGACTTCAGCCGCGGCGCTGACGATTCGTTCGAGCAAAACATCCAGGTCGAGGGTGGAGGCGAGGTCGCGGGCGATCTCGATCAGACGGCGATAGCTGTCAAGGCGTTGCATTTCACTTTCAGCCATTGAATACCTGTTCTGCAATTGCAGGGATGACTTCAGCCACATCTCCCCGCAGCACGGCATCGGCGCGTACGTCCAGGTAGGTTGGGGAGTTGTTGATGATGATGAGGTGCGCGCCGCGGTCAAGCGCCTGCATGGGCAGGCTGGCCACCGGCAAGACTTCCAACGATGAACCGGCCACCAGCATCAAGTCGCAGGTTCGGCAATCATGTTGTGCTGCAGAAAGAGCTTTCTGTGGCAATTGTTCTCCAAATAAAATCACATCTGGTTTGAGCAGGGCCCCGCAATGTGGGCAATGCGGCGTTTCACCCTTTTCCACAAAGGGTTTTAAAAATGGGAGCGAATCTGTTTGTTGAAAACATTGCGTGCAGGAGAACGTTTTCAACGTGCCGTGCATTTCGATCACATTTCTCGATCCGGCCTTTTGATGGAGCATATCGATATTTTGTGTCGCTACTGAGCGGATGTGCCCGGCTTCTTCGAGATGCGCCAATGCAATGTGTGCCTGATTTGGTTTCGCATTAAAGATCTGACTCGCCAACGGGCGGAACCACGCGTAAAACTTTTCCGGTTGGGTGCGGAACGTGCTCAACGAAGCGACTTCAAGCGGTTCATCGCGGGACCATAAGCCGGTTCCCTCCGAACGGAAATCGGGGATGCCCGATGGAGTCGAAAGCCCCGCTCCGGTCAGCACGACGGCGCGTTCTGCTTTACTAAATAACTCGGCCGCGAATTCGATCCCTTCCTGCACCGAAGCCGGGAAAGACGTCATTTGGCTTTCTCATGCTCCAGAATTTGATCCGCGATTTTCAGGATTTGTAGTGAAGCAACGTTGGTTGGCTGGGAAAATACAGCTGGCATGTGGACGCGCGCAGCCGCGACCAGCATCTCCGGCGCGGGCGTTATTGTAGCGGCAATCGAATGCCCCAGATTCTGCTGGACTTCCGTCCATGCCATTTGTGCTTCCGAGCGGATGCGGTTATTCACTACGACATCGATTCTCATTCGGTCAATGCCAAGATCGGCGATTCCATCAATCAAAAGTTTTGTATGCGCGATGGTATTTGGCACTCCCTCGAGGACCACAATCCGGTCACTGCACAAGGGCAGGATTTTTTGAACGAAGGGCGGCAGACCCGACCCAAGGTCCAAAACAATGAAGCGTGCCAGAGCTGAAAGACGCGTCACAAGCATCTCATATTGGTCGATCTGATTGGTCAGGTGAACGTCGCGCGGATTTTCAGAGGCCAGCATTAACTTCAGGCCCGAACTGTGAGAGACGAGCAGAGTGTTTACCTTTTCGCGTGTCACTTCCGCCGATATCCCGGAAAGCAATTCATTCAAACCTTTTTGATTCGGCATGCCCAGATCCATACCAAGCGTGCCCTGACCGGGAGTCAGCTCTGCGAGGATGACTTCGTCATGTACCCGCATGAATAATGCCCCTGCCAGATTGGAAGCCAGCGTGGAAACGCCCAGTCCGCCACGCGCAGCAAGCACGCCGATCACGCGGCCATGATGTTCGTGTGAGGCGGTATCCAACTCCTCGGCTTTTTTAGGATTTACGCGCGATAGTAAAGCTCGGATGTGCGCTTGCAATTCGGTAGGGTGGGTGGGCTTGGTCAGATAATCATCTGCGCCAGACTCGAAGCCGGTAAGCTTATCATCTAATTGGGTTTTGGCCGTGAACATTAAAATGGGCATGGCCTGTGTCGCTGGATTCCTGCGCAGGCGGCGCGACACTTCGTACCCATCCATATCGGGCATCATCACATCCAACAAAATAATATCCGGTTTTTCTTCAAGTGCCTTTGCCAGGCCTTGTTCTCCGTTTGAGGCTGCGACAATTAGATAGCCTTGTCGCTTGAGCATCAACCCAACGAGTCGCAGGGTGTCTGCATCATCGTCAACGATCAGGATCTTTTCAGGCATGGTATTTACTCCCAAGTAAAGTCTAGCATAAAGCGATTGTTCAGGCAAGTTTATAAAGGGCGCACTAAAAGTTTGTAAAACTCTTTTGCCCGGGAAAGAAATTCACCACTGCGTTACGGAGAACGCGGAGAAAAAACCCTTTAAAATCTCCATGGCTCAGTGTTTTCGCGGTTTTCTCTTTCGAGTTGCTAACGATCTTTGATGGCTGCCGTTCATGAATGTCGTTGCCAGGAGCTTTCTCAAAGCAGGAAAACGTTTCGCAAGGATACATTTCAATTCTTTGAGAAGGCCATGTGTCGTTGGCAGTACTAACATTTCTCTAACCTGCCTATGCTATAATCTCAATTGCAAATGGGCTAACGCCCTGTCGCGCCTTGGGGATGACAGGCTTCGACGGGAGAGGCTGGTCCCGGAATGCGAGCCGAGAGGCGCCGATCTCGTAAACTCAGCGCAAAAACTTAAGTGCCAAAAACACTTCCTACGCTGCTATGCCCCTCGCCGCCTAGGCGATGACATAACAGTCGGTCTCCTTTGATGAGACCGCGTCCGCCTGCCCCGTCCTCCACCCGGTGCAGGGTCGGGCGAAACAATGGTGGAGTGCCGCACACGACTCTGCTACCTGTGCGAAAGATCAGCAGATGGCCGCAGGGTTACTGGCCCGCCGAGATCCCTGTGGTGACTAACTTCGGCAGGCTACGCTCGTAGAGTTTCGAGGGTCGATTCTTTCGGACGCGGGTTCAATTCCCGCCATCTCCACTCATAAAATCAGGTCAACAGTTTAAGCGTTGATCTGATTTTATTTTGTTATGATTGGGATTATGACTCGTATACGCTCTGCTCTCCTCATCTTATTAACCTTTACCCTGACTGCCTGCCAGGGTACGACAAGTACGCCTCTTGTCCCGATTTCAACCGGCGTGCCCTCGCCGGAGTTGATAGCCGTTCCCAGCCTTTCACCCATCCCACCTCCTGTGCCGACGGAGACTCTTGCCCCCGCGCCGCGCACCTTTGACGAAGGATTTAACGGGAGTCTGCCCTACTGGGCGTTTCAGCAAATTGATAACGGCCAGCCGTTTCCGGGTCCAAATGTGGAAGCGGGGTATCTCGTCTTCGACCTAAGCGCGCCAAACCAATGGGTCTATGCTTTGTATGACGGGCAGGATTATCAGAATGTCCGCGTGGACGCGCAGGCCGAAGTCCGTGCGGGGGATGGCGCACTGGGCGCCGTCTGCCGGTACAGCGAAAAAGATGGCTGGTATGAATTCAATATTTATTCTGACCAAACTTATATGCTGTTGTACGGCCAATGGTTGACGCAAGGTATTGCACACTACACGCCACTGTATCATGGCGACTCTGAGAAAATCAAAAGCGGTGCGAATGAGATCGGGTTGTTGTGCGACGGCAATATACTCACGCCGTTTATCAATGGAGTGCAGATGAGAAAATGGGATGAACAGAAATTTGGTTTGAAGGAGGGCAGGATCGGGATTTCGGCTTCCTCGTTTGATAACATACCATTTATAAGTGCTTATGATTGGGTGAAAGTGAGTGAGCCGTAGCCCCTCCCCCAGCCTCCTCTTTTATTGTTTTTCTACGCATCGTTAATATTCTTCTTGCATTCATCGGTTATTCTTTGAGCAATATTTATGTAAGGAGTGAGCTATGGGAAAAATCATTGGTATCGACCTCGGCACCACCAACTCGGTCGTCGCTGTCATGGAAGGCGGCTCGGCGACTGTTATATCCACTGCGGAAGGCGGACGGCTGTGTCCATCGGTCGTGGCGTTTAACAAAAATGGTGAACGCCTTGTTGGTCAAACTGCCAAACGCCAGGCAGTGGTGAACTCTGAGAACACGGTCTATTCCATCAAGCGTTTCATCGGACGTCACTATGAAGAGACGGAAGTGGAACGCAAAATGGTTTCGTACGAAGTCGTCCCCGGGAATGCGGACAATGTGCTTGTCAAGATCCCGATCACGAACCGCGAGTATAGCCCGCAGGAAATTTCGGCGATGATTCTCGGCAAACTCAAAGCAGATGCCGAGGCTTATCTCGGCCAGGCTGTGACTCAGGCCGTCATTACTGTCCCCGCCTATTTCAATGACAGCCAGCGTCAAGCCACCAAGGATGCGGGCAAGATCGCGGGCCTGGAAGTGATGCGCATCATCAACGAGCCGACCGCCTCCGCGCTGGCGTACGGCCTCGATAAAAAGAAAAATGAAACCATCCTGGTCTTCGACCTCGGCGGTGGTACGTTCGACGTGTCCATCCTCGAAGTGGGCGAAGGCGTGATCGAAGTCAAATCCACCAACGGCGATACACATCTAGGCGGCGATGACTGGGATCAGAAGATCGTCAATTGGGCGGCTGATGAGTTCAAGCGACAACAGGGCGTTGATCTGCGCGCCGATCGCCAGGCGCTCCAACGTCTGCGCGAGGCGGCGGAGAAGGCCAAGATCGAACTCTCGACTGTCATGGAGACTGAGATCAACCTGCCCTACGTTACCGCCGATGCGAACGGCCCGAAACATTTACAGTTGAAATTAAGCCGCGCCAAGTTCGAGCAGATGACCGAAGACCTGTTGGCTCGCTGCCGCAAACCGTTCGAAGCCGCGCTCAAAGATGCAAGCATGGATGCGGGAAAACTCAACGAGGTGGTCCTGGTCGGCGGTTCGTCGCGCATGCCCATGGTCCAGGACCTGGTGCGTAGCCTGACGAACGGCAAAGAGCCGAATAAGGGAGTCAATCCTGATGAAGTGGTCGCCATCGGTGCGGCCATCCAGGGCGGTGTGTTGGGCGGCGAAGTCAAGGACATCCTTCTGCTCGACGTGACCCCGCTATCGTTGGGCGTCGAGACGATGGGTAGTGTCATGACCGTCATGATCGAACGCAACACGACCATCCCGATCCGCAAGACGGAGACGTATTCAACCGCCGCCGATAACCAGACCGCTGTAGACATTCACGTCCTGCAGGGCGAGCGTCCGATGGCCAGTGACAACATGTCGCTGGGACGCTTCCGCCTCGACGGCATTCCACCGGCTCCACGCGGCATCCCGCAAGTCGAAGTGACCTTCGATATTGACGCCAACGGTATTCTGCATGTGACCGCCAAAGATAAGGCTTCTGGCAAAGAACAGAAGGTGACCATCACCGCCTCGACCAACCTGAATAAGCAGGATATCGAGCGCATGGTGCAAGAGTCCCGCCAACACGAGGCCGACGACAAGAAACGCCGCGAGCTGATCGAAGCTAAAAACAATGCCGATAACATGGCCTACCAATTGGAGAAGACTCTGCGTGAGCTGGGCGACAAAGTCCCGGCCAATGAGCGCACCGCTATTGAAGCCAAGATCAACGAGATGAAGCAAGCCGCGCAGACCGAGGATGTAAACCGCATCAAGAAAGCCACGGAAGACGCGCAGAACGCCTTCCACGCCTTGAGCCAGCAGTTGTACGCCCAAGGCCAGCCACAAGCTGAGCCTCAGGGTCAGGCGCAAGGAGGCGGCCCATCCACACCGCCGAGCGATGGGGATGTGATTGAGGGAGAAGTAAAAGAGTAACACCGAAATGCAGATGGGCGGCCACCGAGAGGTGGCCGCCCATTTTTTTAAGATGGTTTGCTACCGTACATTTGAACCACGGCATCCTAGTTCACCTCCCTGCTTTAAAAATGCAAAAGCGCGGAGAGCAGGCTGAGAAGCCCCACGAGCAGAATCAGGATGCCGATGATTAGACGGAACTGATCGAGGGCATTTCCAAGGCGGGCTAGCGAACGACCGATTGAGGGGATGGAACGTAGCGCGCCAGCCGATAGAACCAGCCCTGCCAGGATCAGCAGAATACCCATCAGACTGAGCAGTTCAAGCACGCCGATCACAATTGAAACTACTCCAATGACCACATCGAACTGCGCCAAAGCACGCGCGAATTTTGCGGCTCCACCTTTTAGCCAATGCGCCAGCAGCGCCAGCCCAGCCAGGATCGCAATAATACTGCTTAACATCGAATCACCTCACAACTCTCCCTTGAAAGCCTTATCACTGAAGAACGCAGGACAGGCAGGGACGCCAGCCGCGCTTGCCGATCGCGAAGCACTCGCGTTAGCGAGAAGCTATCGAGATACGCACGATACGCCACTGTTTATAAGACTTCCGAATCCTTCAAGAATTCGGAAGTCTATTGGCGTTTATCCCTGCATCGGGTCAATGACTTCGAGTGACTTGATCCACTCGAAGTCTTTTTTATTGTGCGTAGCAAGCGTTAGTCCGTTATGTAAGGCGCTTGCCGCAATCAACGCGTCGCCAAGCGATATAGCGTGTCGTTGCCGTAATTCAATTGCCCGATCAAACTCCTCCGCTGTTGGGTAAATCACATTCAAACGCGAAAAGAATCTTTCCAACTCCGCTTTTTCTGCCGACTTCAGGTTGTGATAACCCAAAACCTCCACCTTGCTAATCGCAGACGCTGAAGGCGCATTATCCAAAAACCAACTCGTGAGTTCAGGATATTGCCCTGATGTGACATAAATGATAATGTTGCTATCTGCTAGAATCATGTATTCCGTCCAGGTAATGGCCTATCATTACGGATTTGTCTCTGCCATTCAACAGGGTCTTTGATATCTGCGAACACTTTCATCCTGGCTAATTTTGCCAGAGATTTTTTCAGCGCCTCACGCTGGCTTTTTTGGAAGGAATCCGATAAATCGCGCTGGCGCACGCTGTCAATTAAACGCGATGCCAGTAATAGCCTTTCAGCAGGTGAAAGACTGCCCGCTTTTTCAATTAAATTTTCAAGGGTTTCCATAGACATGGCTTTATCCTTTCGTATTCAACGCGATTATAACGCAACGGCATTATAGTTCACCTTTGAAAGCCTTATCTAAAACACTTGGCAGCAACGCGTCCAATTCGCCTTGCGTTTGGGACTGTAACTCCCGCAGCGACACCAGCCACGTGTTTAGCATATCAATGACCTTTCCTCTATTTCATGAGCCATTATTTTATTCAAGATTAATCATCTCTTAGCCAAACATAGTTAGCTGTTGCAAAACAAGACCTTACCTCAGTTCTCATAGCCCATCCCCAATTATCGCTATCTTCATTCGTATCATATCGTTTGAATTCAAATAGCAACAAAATGCCTGGTTTGCCCTCAACACCTATTGTATTATTAATACGTCTCCCTAATGCCCCTAAAACGCCATAAACCTGTTCTTTGGCTAGACCAAGTGCGGTCGCCATTTGGGATATTTTGAGTCCCTTATCGCCCGCATTAAAAAGGGCTTTATAAAGGTCTTTTTGTGATTGTTGAGTAGGAGGATCGCGGTCAATGATGCGGCGGATGATTTCGTTTGTTGGACGCTTAACATTTGTATTCTTATCCACCGATCCCAACGAAATACTACGAGCCTTATAATCCAATTCATAAAGAAAGTTCAGAAGATCTTCCATGACCTCAATTGCCACCTGAAGATCCTTCTGCAAGGGCGCCTGTAATTCGTGCGCAGCATCATTGCCAATAAACCGAAAACTGTGCAAACTCTCCACGATGTTGGATGGCAAATGCTTGTTTAATCCTTCGATCTTATCAAACAGTGTCCGTCCAGGAATATTTTTATCTGCACATATACCTTCAAGGAGAGCTCGTAACCCTATTGCACACAGAATCCAAGCTTCGTTATTGAAACATGTAATCACTTCCTCATAGATATCAGTCAATTTTTCATCAAGCTGAACAAACACTTTTGTGATTAGACTATTTCTTTCACGTCTTGGGTAAAAGACCGTAACATATTGTTCATCGCCTTTTACATAAGCAACGTGATCTTCCTGAAGAGATGCTGTCTCGCAACCCCTACATATCCAAAAAAGATAGGTCCACTCCTCATATTGCCCACTATCATTTAGGGGATCTTTTTCGAAATCGGCATCCGAGCTTTTTCTTTCCTGAACGGAAATGAGTTCGTGATTCGTTTGACCCTTACAAGTATTGCAATAAATACGTTTTACAGTTCCGGTTTCCATACTTATAGCTCTCCCTTAAACGCCCCTCCCGATGGTCGCAGCACGGACGGCAGCAACGCGGACAACTCCTCACCCGTAGCGGACTGTAACTCCCGCAGCGACGCCAGCCGCGCTTGGACGCTATCGAGATATGCCACGATGCGCCGCTGTTCGTCGAGCGGGGGAACGGGAATAGGAAATTCTTTGATAAATTTCAACACAAGATTTTTATTGCCTATACCACGAGTTCCATCGCTTGAATATTGTTTCAGTTTTGGTGAATTGAGCATATATTCTGTAAATTTTGAATTCAAACGAGCCTTATCCAGTTTCAGAAGAGCATAATAAGTTCTGGTTCACGATTATTGATTATGTAGGCGCGACACAATTGTTTTATGATCCCAAATTTGACGGCAATCCCTTTGCCGTTGCTCGAATATGCAAACTTGACTCCGAGCATTTCGGCATATCGAATTGCTTGCTGCAATCCTTTGGCAGGGTGGGCATATTCTGCTTTTGCTTCTACGACCGCAATAGGGATATTCTGGCGAATGAACAAGACATAATCAGGGCGTAAGCCTTCCTTGCGTGTATGCCTGTCGCCGATTGGCACAATCCTCCCAGGCGTCAAGACCAACTGCTCTGTGATGGTTTCATCTTCCCAGCCAGCAGATTTGAGTTTTGGTATAACGTAGGTGCGGCAAGTGTCGGCTTCAGTAGGCATGGGTTTACCCCATCTTTTGTTCAAGCATACCCGAAAAATCCCTGATTGGGTAAGGAAATCACATTTCAATTCTAAGGTGCTTCATCGGTCGGGAGGAAATACACCGTTCCTCTGCAAGCACAACAGTCATAAAAACATGGTTGGGGAAGTCACAACTTTTGAACACTTCCAACAAGAATAAAACTTTGTGTTCCTTTGTGTACTTCGTGGTTAAATCCTTTGGCTCCTGCGAGTTAGGGATCGACCTTCGGTGACTACCTGCCTTCCGCGACCCATGTCGCAGAAGTGGGCAATGCGGACTTGATGTCCGCTTGCCCGAGCTCGGCTAAGCGGTATAATCTTTCCATGCTTAAGAACTTTATTTCCGCGCTCAAGAACATTAACCGTATGTGGCTGATCCCAATTGTGCTCGTGCTTGCGATCGTTATCTACTTTCTGCCCCCCGTGCATGACCGTCTCGCCTGGCGCGTGGACGATGTGCGCACGCGTGTTAAATACTTCTTCAACCCGCCCGATCAGGCCATCTTCCAACCCACGCAACAGGCCGCCATTGATGCCATCGTGCAGGCCACCATGCAGGCATTCTCGACTGAACAGGCAAAGCCTGCATCGAACGCAACTCCGACAATTTCTCCAACTAACAACATGCCGACGGCTCGACCCACTTTCACGTCCACGCCTGTGCCTGGGACGGTTTCTCTGGCAGGCGTCAAATATGAGGACCAATTCAACCGCTGGAATTATTGCGGCCCAGCCAACTTCTCGATGGCGCTGACCTTTTGGGGCTGGACGGGCAACCGTGATGTGATTGGCAAGGCCGTCAAGCCCAGCGACAAAGACAAGAACGTCATGCCCTATGAGTTTCAGGATTTCATCTCACAGAATGCGCCGGATATGACCTCGGCTCTGCGCTACGGCGGCGATGTGGATGTGCTCAAGCGATTAATTGCTGGCGGTTTCCCGGTGGTGGCGGAAAAAGGATATTACGAACGCGACTATACCGGCAAGCTTGGCTGGATGGGACATTATCAATTTATCACCGGCTACGATGACAGCGACAAGACTTTTCTCATTCAGGATACGTATCTCGATGGTCCCAACTTCAAGGTGCCTTACGATAAATTCATGGAAGGCTGGCGTAGCTTCAACTATGTCTTTGTCGTTGTTTATCCCACCAGCCGCGATGCAGATGTGATGTCTCTGCTCGGTCCTTACGCGGACGCGACCTGGGCGACGAAACACGCCCTCGAAACGGCAACCGCTGAAAGTCAGAGCTTGAGCGGCATTGATCAGTTCTTCGCATGGTTCAACCTTGGCACCAGTCATGTTGAGTTGCTGGAATATGTAGACGCCGCATCGGCTTACGATCAGGCTTTTCAAGTCTATGCAAATCTCAATGCCGATAACACTACGCGTCCATACCGCATGATGTGGTATCAGACCGGCCCATATAAGGCCTACTTCTATACTCAACGATATCAGGATGTGATCAACCTGGCGAACACTACGCTGAACGATACAATTGCCGAACCCGTGTTGGAGGAAAGCCTATACTGGCGCGGCTATGCTGAAAATTACAGCGGACAGCAGCAAGCCGCGATCGACGATTTCCGCGCGGCGTTGAAAGTCCATCCCAAGTGGGAGCCAGCCGTTCAGGCTTTGGCAGTTTTGGGAGTCAAGCCATAACGTTTTTCGTTGGGCGAGCAGGCGGCGGGGTCTCGATACAGACTTCGTCCTACTCGACCGCCGCCATATCGGGACCAACATGAAACTACTACACTTCGCCGACGCACACATTGACATGGCCAACTATGGCCGCCATGACCCTGAATCTGGATTGCCTTTGCGCGTGCTCGACTTCCTCAAATCGCTCGATACCATTGTTGATGCGGCCATCAACGAAAAGGTGGACATGGTCATCTTTGCGGGCGACGCCTACAAAGACCGTTCGCCCGCGCCGACCTTTCAACGTGAGTGGGGCAGACGCATCATGCGGCTTTCGCAAGCGCAAATCCCAACTTTATTGCTGATCGGCAACCATGATATTTCTCCGGCCATTGGCCGCGCTCATGCCATCCAGGAATTTGACACGCTTCAAGTGCCGTTCGTACGCGTCCTGCAAAAGCCTGAGCTTCTAAGACCGGATAATCTGTGGAACCTGCCCGTGCAAGTCATTGCCATGCCGTGGATCGCGCGCTCCAGTCTGATGGCGTCGGTCGGCGAAACGGATTCCGAAAAAGCATTTTCGCGTGTCGAAGAAAATATTTCCGAGTTGGTGGAGGGCTGGCTGGAAGATTCTGATTCTTCCCTGCCCATGATCATGACCGCGCACGCCTCCGTGCAAGGCGCGACCTTCGGCTCGGAACGGATGGTGATGCTCGGCAACGATCTGGTTCTTTCGGCTTCGATGGTCAAGAACCCGAAGTTGGATTATGTCGCGCTGGGACACATCCACAAGCCACAAAACTTGAATGGCCCCGGGCCCGATCCAAAAGATAAAACAGCATACAACCATCCGCCCGTGATTTATCCCGGTTCGATTGAGCGCGTGGATTTTGGCGAAGCTGAAGATGATCGTTATTTCGTCATCGCTGATGTGAAAAAAGGTGAGACAAAAGTTGAGTGGAGAAAGCTGACAGGCGCACGTCCGTTCATTGAACGGCGGGCCGTTCTAAAGCCTGCACTGAGCGCAGTCGAAGCGTCCACTGAGAACGTGACCGAGATACTCATAGCCGCCTTGCCAAAGGTCAAAGACTTGGATGGGGCGATTGTCAAGCTGACGGTCGAATATCCGCGCGAACTGGACACGCTGATCGATGATGCCGCGCTGCGGAAATACACTGAGAAAGCCTTTGAGTTCCATCTGGTCAAACGCCCGCAAATAGAATCGCGCGTCCGCCTTTCCCCGGATCGAGTTGTGAGCAGTCTCAGCCCTCTGGATTTGTTGGATCAATATTGGCGCGCCACAAAAGCTGAAGACGCCGACGCGCTGCAGAAGCTGGCGCAGGAAATTATTTCGGAGGAGCTGCCTGACTAATGACATATGACACGTGGCAAGCTGTCCATTCTGATATACACTGTTTCTTATCCCTGTTCGAGAGGTAAATATGTCAGCAGAAAATCCGCGTTATCGTTGGTTCGTGGTCGGCGTGTTTTTTATTTTCATGTTGTTGCACCAGACGGACAAACTGATGATCGGTTCCTTGCAGGTGCCCATCAGTCAGACCTTTGGGCTGAACGATCTTCAATGGGGATTTATTAATTCTGGTGCATTGATCGTAGCCACCGTGCTTTATCCGCTGTGGGGCTATCTCTATGATCGGTATGCCCGTGTAAAACTTCTGGCTCTGGCATCTGTGATTTGGGGTGTAACAACCTGGTTCAGTTCAGTGGTGCGCACGTATCCTGCCTTCCTCGTGACTCGTTCATCAACCGGTATCGATGATTCATCTTATCCCGGTCTTTTCACTTTGATCGCGGATTATTTTGGGCCTAACCTGCGCGGTAAGGTCTATGGTATTTTGCAGTTGGCTCAACCATTGGGTTATCTGATTGGTATGATCCTGGCTTTGATGGTGGCTCCATTGATCGGAGGCTGGCGCTCGGTATTTTATATAACAGGGTCGCTGGGACTCGTGATGGCTGTTTTCATCTATTTTGGCGTAAAGGAAATGCCGCGCGGCAAAGCGGAACCTGAATTTGAAGGGATGGCTGAGATGGCCACGTTCAAATTCTCGTGGGCCGAAGCGAAAGAGATATTCAAGAAGAAGACCATGTGGTTTATCTTCCTGCAGGGCTTTGCGGGCGTTTTTCCGTGGAATGTGATCACTTTCTTCTTCTTCGGTTATCTTATGACCGAACGAGGATATGACAATAGCTCTGTACTGGTCACGATGGCTCCCGTTATCCTGATCCTTGCGGCAGGTTATTTTGTGGGCGGCTGGCTCGGCGATATTTTGTTCAAGCGCACGAACAAAGGGCGCATCATTATCTCCAGCGCGGGCGTGATCCTGGGCGCCATTTTTCTTTACTTTGCCATGACGACGCCCATCGAAGGCCGGACGCAATTCTTTATCCTCATGTGTTTGACGGCCATCTTCATGCCGCTTTCTTCGGCGAATGTCATTGCCACAGTCTATGATGTAACCGTGCCTGAAGTCCGCTCGACGGCGCAAGCCGTGGAGTATTTCATCGAAAATAGCGGCGCGGCTCTGGCGCCCACGTTGACCGGTCTGATCATTGCCACCACAGGCGATAAAACCTTTGCCATCCTGAGCATTTGTATTGTGGCATGGGTATTGTGTTTCTTCCTGTACCTTGGCGCTTTGTTCACTATTGACCACGATACCAAAATCCTGCGAGGCCAAATGGCTGAACGGGCTAAACAATCCATGTAACTCTTTGGGCGCAGCATTGGCTGCGCCTTTTTTCTATGAACATTATTCAGATTGATCTTTCCAATAAAAGGCATGTCAAGGAATTTCTTGACCTGCCCTTCGCCATTTATCGGGATATTCCTCAATGGGTGCCGCCTCTACAAATGGATGAACGCCTCAGGCTGGACCCAAAGCGGAATCCGTTTTACAGGCATTCCCAGGCCGCGTTCTTTCTCGCGCACGAGGACGCGCGTCCGGTGGGCCGGCTGGCCGTGCTCGACAATCGTCATTACAACGACTTCAACAAGTCGAAGACCGCGTTTTTCTATCTCTTCGAGTGCGAAGACAACCTCGAAGCCGCAAGCGGACTCTTCGCTGCCGCCTTCGCCTGGACCAGTTCGCATGGGCTGAATACCATCCTCGGCCCAAAAGGCTTCACCCCGCTGGATGGATTTGGGCTATTGGTAAAAGGCTTCGAGCATCGCCCGGCCTTTGGGCTTCCGTATAACCCGTCTTATTATCCTGCTCTGATTGAAGCTCAGGGGTTTGTTAAAGACGGCGAGGCCGTATCCGGCTATCTCGATACTGCCATTCGGTTCCCGGCGCGCATCCACGAACTGGCGGACCGGATTGCACAACGCCGCGGTTTGCGGATTGCGCGCTGTAAAACCCGCGCCGAATTGCGAGCGCTCGTCCCATACATCAAGGAACTTTATAATTCCTCGCTGGAAGGTACAACTGGCAACACGCCTCTGACCAACGAAGAAATCAATGTACTGGCAGGCCAAATCCTGTGGCTGGCTGACCCACGTTTGATCAAACTGATCATGAAGGAAAATAAAGCGGTCGGTTTTATGTTCGCCTACCCGGATGTCTCTGCCGCACTGCAAAAAACACGCGGACGGCTCTTCCCGTTTGGCTGGCTGGCGCTTCTGCGCGAACTCCACCGCACGGACTGGATCAACATCAACGGCGCGGGCTTATTGCCTGAATACCGCGGCTCTGGCGGGACAGCCATCCTATACAGCGAGATGTTCAAATCGGTGGCCGAGAATCCACGCTATCGTCACGCTGACATCGTTCAGATCGGGACGGAAAACGAGAACATGCAGCGCGAGATGGAAAACTTTGGGATTGACTTTTATAAGACCCATCGTACTTATCAAAAAACCATATAGATAATTTTGATTCTTTGGATTGTGCAGGCCGCGGCGGGGTTAAATGGCACAAACCCGGCGCTGGAGGTATATTACAATCGTGAACTTATTAGTTGCTAAATGTTACTTGCCCGGATGCAATGTGCGCCGTATGATGATGGTAAATAGGAGGCACCATGACCATCATTGTCGCTGATACTACCTGCGGTTTGCCCCGTACCTTGCTGGAACAAAGAGGGATTCCATTTATTCCACAAGTTGTCATTTTTGGAGATCGAGCTTTCCATGATGATGTGGAATTGGATACTGCCACTTTCCTTCAAAAACTCAAAGCCGCGCGTAATTTACCCAAAACCTCCGCGCCTGAGCCGGTGCTTTATCATCCTATATTTAAACAAGCGCAGGCCGGAAATGAATCTGTCATCGTGGTCGCACCGACGGGCAAAGCAAGTGGGACTGTCCGGTCGGCACAGATCGCCGCGCAGGATTTTCCGGGTGTGGATGTTCGTGTGGTGGATACGCAGACGGTCTCGTGTAACCTGGGCTCAATGGTGCTCGTCGCAGATGACATGGCAAAAGCTGGCAAGTCAGCAGATGAGATCGTGGCCAAGCTTAACGATATGATCCCACGCGGCCGGCTCTACTTCGTTGTGGATACTTTGGAATATCTCGCCAAGGGTGGCCGCATCGGCGGGGCGAAAAAGCTGTTGGCCGAATTGCTTGAGATCAAACCGATTTTGCAGGTCAAGTGTGGACAGGTTGAGCCGTTTGAACAGCAACGGACGAAGAAGCGCGCGTTGGCTCGTCTGGTGGAGATCGTGGCAGAGCAATGCAAAGGCGGGGAAGAGGCACATTTGTGTGTGATCCAGGTTGCAGCGGCGGAGGAAGCGCAGGCTCTTGTCGCTGAATTGAAATCCCACGTCAACATTTCCAATATCCCCATTTACGAATTGCCCCCCGCCATCGTCGTCCATTCCGGGCCGAAAGCGATGGGAGTGGGATTCTTTGTGTAGTATAATTTCGGCGCTTAACGAGTAAGTTTCCACGAAAGTGGTTGTCAGGAGTTCCTATGTCTGGTCATTCCAAATGGTCCACCATCAAACGCAAAAAGGGCGCGGCCGATGCCAAGCGCGGTGCCATCTTCACCCGACTGTCGCGTGAAATCGTCATGGCGGCTCGCGACGGCGGCGGCGATATTGATTCGAATTTTCGTTTACGTCTCGCGGTGGATAAAGCGCGGGCCGAGAATATGCCTAAAGATAACATCGAGCGGGCCGTCAAGCGCGGTTCCGGTGAAGATAAAGAAGGCACGGTCTTCGAGCAGATCACATATGAAGGTTATGCCTCGCATGGCGTGGCAGTGATGGTCGA
>Ga0172370_10002055_pt1 | contig 29557 bp, 33 predicted proteins | sample LakKiv5m_FD_114538 | JGI IMG/M metagenome (GOLD analysis project Ga0172370, IMG submission 114538) | Freshwater microbial communities from Kabuno Bay, South-Kivu, Congo - kab_022012_11.5m | ecosystem: Environmental > Aquatic > Freshwater > Lake | place: Democratic Republic of the Congo...
CCTACCCGGCGCACAAAATAAAACACACCTCTTTTTGAGGTGTGTTTTATTTTGTTTGTTATTGGAGAAAGCAAATTTATTTGCTTTCGTTAGGATTTGAAAAGCGTAGTCATGTTTTGCGAAACAAAACAGACAAGCTGGGGTTGCAAACACTTTGTATTTTAGAAATTTCATATTTCTAAAATACTTAGTGATTTGTGACCAAATCCTACCCTGCGCACAAAAATAAAACATCGTGATTTTTCATCACGATGTTTTATTTTCTACCGGAGTAAGTGAATTTATTTGCTTTCGCTAGGATTTGAAAAGTGATTTTTAGATATCCACTTCATATCAAATTTTCATACGTTTTTTGCTACAATTAAATTGATTCCCATGTAAATAAGTCGACTTGGGTAATCTTGTTTAATAAACAATCAGAAATAAATATATGGAAAAAGAAATAGGTGTTATAACACACTGGTTTGATAAAATAAATGTCGCAGTAATAAAATTAAAAGGTTCTGTAAAAAATGGTGACACAATAAAAATTAAGAAAGGAGACACAGAGTTTGAAGAAACCATTGATTCAATGCAGATAGACCATAAAAATGTGAGCTCGGCAAAAAAAGGAGAGGAAGTAGCGATAAAATTATCTGAAAAAACAAAAGAAGGAGCGATTATTTATTCAGTTAAATGATTAGAAATCTTTAATAATATTGATAAAAAATGTATACATTTTTGTGTACGTTTTTTATTTATATCAATGAAATTTATTTATAAAAAGTAAAAAATGGCTAAAAATAAGGTTTTTAAAAGAAATCTAAAATTTTTTTTTAAAATTTATTGACTTATATAACATTTTATACTACTTTTGGAACAGAAGTTAAATTGTTTTTTGAAACAATATGATTTGTTATTGACGAGCAAATTATAAACATTTTTAATTCATTCATAAATACAAAGGAGTGCCAAATTGAGAAAAATAATTATTTTTTTGTTTATTTTCTTTTCTTCTTTTTTGTTTTATAGTAATTTGCTTTCACAGCAGATTACTTTAAATGGAGAGAAAAAAGAAGTCTTATTCTCATCTAACGATGGAGCATTTGTTGGTGGTTTATCAACAATCATATTCGCAAATTTACAGACCGATTCTGTTGGTTCACGGATGAAACAGGGTTTTATTCGTGCTCTGTATGGTATGGAATTTAATTGGCTTGGTTTTTATTCCGATTTGGAATTTAAATCAAAAAATCAAGAAAATATCTCCAATAAAACAGATTTTTTGGCGAATCAAATTTATCTGCAAATCAACCCGAAAAATTTCAACGTAAATATTATTGTGGGCAGATTCAGAACATCTGCGGCGTCCATTTCTCCATATTCATATAAATATACAGAAAGAGCCGTAGCAAAAGGATATGGTATAAGCAGTCAATTTTTTGGTGAGTATGCAAATGGAGTGAAACTGATAGCATATATTTTTCCAAATGTATCTTTTGCTTTTGATATAACTGGTAAGTCGGAAAAATTTGTTTCCCCAGTATATAATTCAAAAACAGAAATGTCAGCAGGACTTTATGTTGATATACCGTCTTATTATTTAAAATTTTCAACAGGAACTCAATTTTGTGAAGAATTTCGCAGAACGGGTACTCGTGTAAGTTGGTATAATAACAGAGGTGGCATCTTTTTTCTTGACGGCTCTTTTTTTATGGAGTCGCCAAAAGATTATGAATCGTTTTTTTCATATGACGGGATGATTGGTGTCAGAATGAAAAATTTTGAGTACCATCTCGGAGTTGAAAATGGTATGCAATATTATAGGACGAAAAGAACCTTTCTTAACAACGGGATAAGAATGGACATCGAAAAAGGTCCTTCTAAATATGTACTTTTGGCAGATTATCAAACTCCACTCGGAGAACAAAGCAAGGAGTGGGAGTTGAATTTGTCTTTGTTGATATTTACAGATTTTTAGGTTTTCAACAAACCGGAGTTTTTACTCCGGTTTTTATTTTTTAAAAAAGTTGCAATATAGGTATATATATAGTATTCTTTTTGAATAAAATATTTATATGGCTTCGCAAAAAAATCTTATAAAACTACAATGTACCACTTGCAAGAGGGTCAATTATTATACAAGAAAGAATAAGAAATTAGTTGAAAGAAAAATAGAATTAAAAAAATACTGTAAATGGTGTAGAAAATCTACAAATCACAAAGAAAGTAAAAAATAATTTAAAAACCTCCACTGGAGGTTTTTAAAATAAAAGCGTTTTTATAGTTCGTTTAACGGATTATTTTTTTGTGGTATTATTTTAATACGGGTCTATAGTTCAATGGTAGAATTTCGGTCTCCAAAACCGATGATCGAGGTTCGAATCCTCGTGGACCCGCAAATTTATTTCATAAACATTTTCACTTTTTTCTCAATTTTTTTATAATTCTTTAATTCAAACCACTTTATTTTTTTATTTTTTTTGAACCACGTTCTTTGTCGTTTTGCGTATTGCCAAATTTTTGTTTCTAATTGTTTTAGCATTTCTTCTTTATTCAACAAACCACGAAGATAACGAGATACATATCTATATTCAAGTCCAAAATTATCTAATTTTTCCCACGACACTCCATTTTTGTGAAGTTTTTTTATTTCATCAATCATTCCTATTTTTATCCGCGAAATCAATCTATTGTGTATTAGTTTTTTTAATTTTTCATTATCTGTTTTAATTCCAATTTCTAAAAATTCATATTTTTGTTCATTACTTTTTAATTCGCGAGAATTAGAAAATAATTGTTTGTTTGTCTTTTTGATTTTATTATCTACCGATTTCGTGATTTTACTTTCTTTAGCTATTTCTATCGCCCTTATTAAACGTCTCTGGTTTTTGAAATCAATATTTTTTGCGCGAGCAGAATCAATTTTTTTTAGTATTTTGAAAAGATACTCTGCTGATTTTTTTTCTAATTTTCCTCTAAGCTTTTTGTTTTCTTTTACAGGTGGGAAGTTTGTGTTATTAACAACTGCATCTATATAAAATCCTGTCCCTCCACAAATTATAGGAGTTTTTCCTTTTTTTAGAATCTCTTCAATTTTTTTTTCGGCTAATTTTTTAAAATTTACGACATTAAATTGTTTTTTAGGTTCTGTAATATCTAATAAATGATGACGAACGCCCTTCATTTCTTTTTTTGTAATTTTTCCAGTTCCAATATCCATTCCTTTATAAATTTGTCTTGAATCAGCAGAAATAATCTCGCCATTAAATTTTTTTGATAGTTTAATGGCTAAGCCACTTTTTCCCGAAGCCGTTGGTCCAAGAATCACTAAAACTTTATTATTTTTCATTGTTATTAATATAACAGAAAATAGAAAAATGTAATTGATTTTTGATAAAAAATGGAGTATTTTTATATTGTTTATATGCCGCGGTGGCGGAATTGGTAGACGCGCACGACTCAAAATCGTGTGAAGCGATTCATGAGAGTTCGATTCTCTCCCGCGGCACATTTTGTTAATCAACAAATTTTGTTTACAAAAAATAAAATGTTAAAATTAAAGTATTAAATTATTTTAGTGTTTTGCTTTTTGTTTTCGTGATTTTTTAATAATATGTCCAACTTTCAAAACGATTCAATATTTTGGATAGAGGTAAATAAAATAAGACCTAACCCATATCAACCAAGAACGGAGTTTGACCAAAACAGACTTAAAGAATTGGCTGAGTCCATTAAACAATACGGCATTCTTCAGCCGCTCACTGTTAGCAGAATTGAAATAACAACTGATGACGGAGGGATAATGTCGCAATATGAATTAATAGCGGGCGAGAGAAGATATAGGGCCGCAAAGATTGCAGGACTTTCCCAGGTGCCGGTAATTATAAGAAGCGGGGAAGAAGATGGAAGAATGAAATTGGAAATGGCCATTATAGAAAATCTCCAAAGAGAAGATTTGAATCCAATTGACAGAGCAAGGGCTTTTCAGCAATTAGCTACTGAATTTAATTTTAAACATCACGAAATTGCGAGAAAATTGGGAAAAAGCAGGGAATATGTTTCAAATTCAATTCGTCTTCTTTCGCTACCGGACAAAATGCAAGAGGCAATAATTGTCGGAAAAGTTTCGGAGGGTCATGCAAGGCCCATAATGATGTTGAAAGAAAAACCGGAAGAACAGGATACTCTTTTTAAAGAGGTTTTGTATAAAAAAATTACTGTCAGAGAAGCAGAAAATATTGCCAGAAAAATAGCTCAAGATAAATTGCGCAAGAAAGTGTATTCTTATGACCCAGAAATTATTGAAATTGAAAACAAACTTTCACAGTCTTTAGGTACACGAGTTCAAATAGAAAGAAAAGATGTTGGCGGACAAATAGTTATAGATTATTTTTCACCGAGCGATTTAAATACAATTTTAGATTTAATAAACTCAGTCCGTAATCTAAATAAATCCGGAGATTTACTTGATAAATTTATATCAGAGACAGAAAAAGAAGACATTGCTGTTGAAGGGGATATTAATTTACAGGAAGAAATGAAAGATTTTGGAGACGAATTTTATTTTGATGACAACAAAAAAAACAGCGATGAATCAGATGCAGAAGATGAAGGAGACATATATTCAATAAGAAATTTTTCTTTATAGTATTGATGTTGTTTTGGAATCTCTATTTAACGGGAATTTTTTTGTTGCAATGCTTGTCTTATAAATCTTCTCGCGACAGAAGTTTTAACATTTTCTAACCATTTTTGTGTCGGACGGCTGTTTTTGTTTGTTATTATTTCTACTATATCTTCATTTTTTAATTTTGTGTCCAAAGAAACAAATTTATTATTTATTTTCGCTCCTGTAGCGTGATCTCCTATATCGGAGTGAATCTGATATGCAAAATCTAAAATGGTTGAATCAATCGGTAAATCAATCACATCTCCATTTGGTGTAAAAATAAAGATTCTTTTTTCTAGAAGGTTTTCTTTTAAGTTTTTGACAAAACCATGCGGAGAAGAAATTGTAGTGTCAATTTCTGCCAAATCTTTTATCCATCTTGGTGTTTCTACTTTTGAATTTTCTTCGTGTTCTTTTTCACGGCTTATTCTGGCCATTGAAGACAATTTTTCAAACAGCAGAACATTTTTTGTTGAATTTTTATTTTTTTCTTTATATGTTACATGTGCGGCAATGCCAAATTCCGCCTCCATATGCATTTCTCTTGTTCTTATTTGAATTTCTACTATATCTCCTTTGCCGGTGAATATTGTAGTGTGTATGCTTTTATATCCGTTTGATTTTGGAAACGCTATAAAATCTTTTATTCTTCTCGGTAACGGCTTCCATAAACCATGAATAATACCAAGAGTTTTATAACAATCATCAACGTTTTTTACAATAATTCTTAAAGCGAGAACGTCGTATATTCCGTCTATATCATGTTCTTTGTTTTGCAATTTTTTATATAAACTGTATAAATGTTTCTTTCTGTGGTCTATCTCTATGCCATATATTTTTTCTTTTTCCAATCTTTTTTGAAGTATTTCGTGTATCTCTTTTAAAGACCTGATACTTCTTCCGCATTTTTCTTCTAATAGACTATTGGTGTGTTCATATTCTTCAGGCATTAAATATTTAAAAGACAAATCTTCAAGTTCACATTTTAATTTACCAATACCCAATCTGTGCGCGATTGGCGCATACACCTCTAATGTTTCTGTTGCTATGCGTTTTCTTTTTTCTTCCGGTAAATATTTAAGTGTTCTCATATTATGCAGACGATCAGCAAGTTTTATTATAAAAACTCTTATGTCTTCCGAAGTGGCTAAAAATAATTTTCTTAAACTTTCCACGTATCTTTTTGTTCCTTGAAACCTTACTTTTCCGAGCTTTGTCACTCCGTTTATCAAAAAACAAACTTCTTCACCAAATTCTTTTTTTATAATTTCTTCCTTTGTATTACTATCTTCAATCACATCATGAAGTAAACCGGCGATTATTATTTTTGAACTCAAACCAAGTTCTTTTAATATAACCGCAGTTTTATATGGATGAATAAAATATAAATCCCCCGACATTCTTTTTTGGTTTTTGTGGCATTCTTGGGCAAATACGAATGCTTTTCCTATGGTTTTTTTTCTTCATCCGAAAATCCGTCTGTAAGTTTTTTCAAGTCTGGGTTCATATAATCATTAAATCATGAAATCAACAAATCATGAAATCACAAAAACACGTCATTTATTTAGACATTGTTTTTAATATTTTGATTTTTACTGATTAGTAAATTACGATTTCGTCTATCCTGCTGGATTTATTTTTATTTTGTTAAGATTATTTTGTGATTTTGTGTGGGTTGTGCATTGGGCAATCTTTTTTGGAACAACGTTCCGGAATTGTTTTTGTTCCTTCCATCATTAATGAACCGCATTCCTTACAAATATTTCCTGTAGGTTTTGCCTTTATGGCATTTTTGCATTTTGGATAATTTGAACAACTATAAAAAATTCCAAAACGACCTTTTCTTTCAACAAACGTCCCTTTTTCACAAATAGGACATTTTATACCAGTATCATTTTGGTTATTATTTTCATTATTTTCACTCTGTTTTACGTATTTACATTTTGGGTAATTATTACAAGATATAAATTTACCGAAACGCCCGTGTCGTTCTATTAGTTTGCCGGTTTTACATTCCGGGCAGTTCTCGCCAGTTTCTTTTGGTGGGTCAATTATTCCTCCGTCTATTGTTCTTGCTCCGTTGCAGTCTGGAAATTTTGAACAACTCATAAATTTTCCGTTTTTACTCAATTTTATAACCATTGAAGCTTCACATTCCGGACATTTAAATTCTCCGGGCGCATCTCCCATATTTGTTATTTTTTCAATATTTTCTTTTGACATAACTTTTTTATTAAATGGCGTATAAAAATCTTTTAAAGTTTTTGTATAATTTCTTTCTCCGTTTGCAATTTCATCCAGCTCGTTTTCCATTTCGGCCGTGAATGAATCGCTTATGTATTCTCCAAAATTTTCTTCTATAAACGTGCTTACAACTTCTCCGGTGTCAGTTGGAAAAAGTGTTTTATTTTTCTTTTCAACATATCCGCGGTCGGCCAAGGTCTTCATTATTGTCGCATATGTAGAAGGTCTGCCGATATCCCTTTTTTCTAATTCTTTTATTAATCCAGCCTCGGTGTATCTTGATGGCGGTTGGGTTTGTTTTGCTTCGGAATATATTTCTATTAATTTTAATTCCTCATTTACTGAAATGTTTGGTAATTCTTGCTTTTCTTCATTTTCTTCTCTGTATATTTTCATCCAGCCATCAAATAATGTTATTGAACCATTTATACTGAAGTCCGGTATTTCACCGCCGTTAATTTTAACAATTATTTTGGTATTTGAAATCCTCGCATCTTCCATTTGTGAAGAGACTGTCCTACTCCAAATTAATTTGTATAATTTTTTTTGTTCATCTGTTGCGCCGACACTTTCCAGTTCAAAATTTGTCGGTCTTATTGCCTCGTGCGCCTCTTGGGCCACCTTACTTTTGTTTTTATAAACTCTTGGATTTGAATATTTTTCTCCATATTTCTTTTTTATAACATCTTCAATTTGTTTTGATGCGACATTGCTTAATGTTGTGCTGTCAGTCCTCATATATGTTATATGACCTGATTCATACAATTTTTGAGCCACTCCCATTGTTTTAGACGGAGAAAAACCCAACCTTGAACTTGCGGATTGTTGCAATGTGGATGTTATAAAAGGAGTTCTTGGACTTTGTTTTTTTTCTGTTTTTTTAATATCGCTTACAATCCATTTTCCTTTTTTACCAATCTCAAGAATTTGTTCAACCTCTTTTTCTTCAGAAGGCTCGTAGGCGCAAATTAATTGGAATTGAGATTTATTTTTGGATTTAAAATTTTCAACATTTGCCGTGATTGTCCAAAAATTTTCCGGTATGAAGGCACGGATTTCTCTTTCTCTTTCCATAACAATTCTTAGGGCGGGTGATTGAACTCTTCCCGCGGAAAGTCCATATCTGACTTTTTTCCAAATCAAACCAGACAAATCATATCCAACCAGTCTATCTAAAACTCTTCTTGCTTCTTGTGCCTGTCTCAAGTTGTCATCTATTTCACGCGGATGTTTTATTGCTTCTATTATTGTTTCTTTTGTGATTTCATTGAACACGACTCTTTTTGGATTTTTTAACCCGATAATTTCTTTTATATGCCAAGCGATTGCTTCGCCCTCACGGTCCGGATCGGTTGCCAACAGAACTTCATCTGCTTTTTTTGTGATTTTTTTTAATCCGCTTATTATTTTTTCTTTTCCGGGAGTTATTTCATAATGTGGAATAAAACCGCCATCAATATCTATGGCCTTTTTGTTATTTTTAGGAAGATCTCTTATGTGTCCAACACTTGCTTCAACAATATATTTATCGCCATCAGGAATGCTGTTGAGATATTTTGAAATTGTTTTTGATTTTGCCGGCGACTCCACGATTAAAAGTTTCATCTCGTGAGTATAACTCTTAATTTAAATTTAGTAAAATTTTTGTTGCCAAATAATTTATTTATAAGAGTTTTTTACATCCATGAACTTAAAATATACTGGTATTGATTTTTTTGTTATTTTATGGTAATCTTCTACCCAGAAAACATTCTTTAAGAGGTAGTATATATGAAAGAAAAAATTGAACCGACATTTTTTGATGCGTGTTGGTTTTTTACGAAAATCGCTCTTATTGATGTAGTCGTAACTTTTATTTTATGGCAAATAATAGACTACGTCGGTCTGGCATCGTTTGTCGCGGCTATTTTTCTTTTAATCTTTTCAATCTTATTTTTTGTCTGTTGGATTATTTTTTCAATAATCTTGAGGCAAAAAAAAGAAATTGAAGAAGACAATAAAGAAAATTACGCGCTTCATAACTAAAATTACTCCCATTCTTTAACAAGAATGGGAGATTTTTAATATGGTTTATTTTAAACAAATTTTACCCATTTTTTCGGATATAAGTCCTTTTAATTCCATTGTGCTTAAAAGGATGTTTGCAGAACTTACAGACATATTTAATTTTCTAATTAAGTCATCTTTTGAGACAGGTTCTTTTAATAATTGTACAACCACGATTTCATCTTTAGACAAATTTTTTAGATATTCTTCGTCGTTTGTTATTTTATTTATATCTTCAAATCCTAAAGCAATCAAAATGTCACCGGAACAGGTGATTGGTGTAGCTCCTGTTCTTAACAACATATGCGGTCCCTCCGAATTTTTTGAAAATATAGATCCTGGAATTGTAAAAACCTCTCTATTATATTCTGTTGCAAGACGAGATGTTATAAGTGTTCCAGAAATTTTTTCCGCTTCAACAACAAAAACAGCGTGAGACACTCCTGCCATAATTCTATTTCTTTGAGGAAAACTCCATGGAGTTGCTTTAAATGTCGGTTCAAATTCAGAAATTAAAGCTCCATTATTTTCTAAAATGTTTTTTGCAAGATTTTTATTCATTGAAGGGTATAAAACAGAATTGTCCAACCCAGATCCTGGAATTGCGACGGTTTTTAAACCCACATCAATCGCTGTTTTATGCGCGACACTGTCAATTCCAATGGCCAAACCGGAAATTATTACGATAGGATAACCGACAAGACCTTCAATTATTTTTTTACAGGCCTCTTTTCCGTAAGGGGTGTATTTTCTTGAACCGACGACACATAAAAATTTATTTTTTTCTTCATTTGGCAAATTTCCTTTCAAAAATAATTGTTTTGGAGGGTCAGTAATTTCCTTTAATAACTTCGGAAATTTATTAAATTCTAATTTTTGTATATTGTTGTCCATATGTTAATATTTATTATAACAAATAAAACATGTTAGATATAAAATTTATAAGAGAAAATAAAAACCTCATTATAGACGGGGCAGAAAGAAAGAACATCAAAGTGGATATTGACGGGCTTCTTGAGTTTGATGATAAAAGAAGAAATCTCATCACTTCTGTTGAAAAAAAAAGAAGCGAACAAAATGAAGTTACAAGAAAAATATCTGTTGCCAAAGATGAAATTGAAAGAAGTTTTCTTATAAAAGATATGCAAAAGTTAAAAGTGGAATTACAGAAAGAAGAGGATGAATTAAAAGAAACAATAAAAGGATGGCAAATGTTGATGTTAAAAGTTCCAAATGTTCCAGATGTTTCTGTACCTGACGGTAAAACGGAAGATGACAATCAAGAAATAAAAAAATGGGGTGAAATTCCAAAATTTGATTTTGATCCAAAAAATCATGTTGAGCTTATGAAAAATCTTGATATGGTTGATTTTGAAAGGGGAGCGAAAGTGGCCGGCTTTCGTGGATATTTTTTAAAAAATGATGGGGCTCTTTTAAATTTTGCATTGTGGCAATATGTTATGGACAAGTTTGTTAAGAAAGGAGATTTTACTCCAATGATAGTTCCGTCTCTTGTTGGCAAGGAATCTTTTGTTGGTTCGGGATATTTGCCGCAAGGAGAGGAAGATTTATACAAAACACAGGACGAAGATTTTTTGTCCGGCACCGCGGAGGTTCCAACAATGGGATATTATATGGATGAAGTTATTGATAAAAAATTATTGCCAATAAAATTCATTTCTTTTTCCCCTTGTTTTAGACGCGAAGCCGGGAGTCACGGTAAAGATACCAAAGGATTATTCCGCGTTCATGAATTTTATAAACTGGAACAAGTCGTTCTTTGTGAAGCGAGTCACGAAGAAAGCGTGAAGTATCATGAAGAATTACAAAAAAATGTTGAAGAAATAATGCAGGAATTAGAAATTCCATACAGGGTTGTTATATGTTCGTCTGGAGATCTCGGACTTGGGCAGGTTAAAAAATATGATGTTGAGGCATGGATGTCGTCGGAAAAAAGATACAGGGAAACGCACTCTTGTTCTTATTTTCACGATTTTCAAACAAGAAGATTAAATATCAGATACAAAGATGCAGATGGAAAATTAAAATATGCCCATTCTTTAAACAATACGGCGATAACAGCCAGAGCGCTTATATCTATAATTGAAAACAACCAACAAAAAGACGGTTCTATCATAATTCCAGATGTTCTTGCAAAATATCTTGGTAAAAAAGTTATAAAGGGGAAAAATGTTATTTAGAAAAAAAAATAAATTTAATTCCTCAAGGTTAAAAAAAACAAGAAGAAAAAAAATTCTGAACAGAATCTTCCTGTGTGTTTTAATTTTGATTGTTGTTTTTATAGTTTCAATTTTTGTTTCAAAAATTAATTCAATAAATATAAGTGAAATAACAGTTCAAAACGATGATTCTATTACTACAGCAGACGAAATAAAAGAAATTGTTCAAAAAAATATTGATGGAAAATATTTTTGGCTTTACCCAAAAACAAATATTTTTTTGTATGACAAAACAGGCATAGAACAAGACATTCGTGATAAATTTAAAAGAATAAAAAATGTAAATATTGAAAATATTGGTTTTAACACATTAAAAATAGCAATAAAAGAAAGAAATGCATACGCGTTATGGTGTGGAACGGAAATTATTCCGGAAGATAAATGTTATTTTTTGGACGATGAAGGTTATATATATTCAGAGGCTCCAACTTTTTCAGGAAATGTATTTTTTAAAAATTATGGAAGTATAAAAAATGAAAATCCGCTCGGGATATCATTTTTAGAAACCAAAAAATTTAAAGAAATTTCATTTTTAATAAAATCTATTAAAGACATGAATTTAAACCCCGTTTCTTTTTTAGCAAGCGAAAATGGTGATTATGAAATTTATTTAAGCGACAATTCAAATAGTTATAATTTTTATGGTGGGAAAATAATATTTAATAAAGACGATGATTTGGGAAAAATTTTTGATAATTTAACAACAATTTTAAGCGAGAATGCTCTTACAAAAGAATTTAATCATGCTGTTCAATTAGATTATATTGATTTAAGGTTTGGTAAAAAAGTTTTTTACAAATTTCAATGAATAAAAACGCTCTGTGGGAGCGTTTTCATTTAATTTTACACCTTGTGTAGCTTTAAAAACTAGTCTTCTCCGCACGGATCACTGTTTTCATTTGGAAGTGATGCTCCATTTGAAAACCCCTTTGTTCGTATAATTTCTATAATGAAAAATATTATAGAAACTATTATTAGTATTTTTATCATTTTTATCTCCCATAAAAATAATTTAAAGAACTGATTTAATAAATAATACTCTTTTGAAACTCGTTGTCAATCACATTAAAATGATGTTATCTTAACGTAATGAAAACTAATTTTTGGATGAAATTAAAAAAACCGTTTTTTGTTTTGGCGCCGATGTATGATGTTACTGACGCACCATTTCGTTCTATTATCGCAAAATATAGCAAAACAGATGGAGATTTGAGTGTAATATTCACCGAATTTGTTTCTGCAGATGGTATTTTAGCTTATGGTAAGAAAATTTTAAAAAGACATTTAATTTTTTCAAAAAAAGAAAAACCAATTGTTGTTCAACTTTTTGGTTCAAATCCCGAAACAATTGAAAAAGCATGTAGGCTTGTTTCATTTCTCGGTTTTGATGGCATTGATATAAATATGGGGTGTCCTGATAAAAGCGTTTTAAAACAAGGAGCCGGTGCAGAGCTTATAAAAAATTCAGAACTCGCGAGAGAAATAATTTGCTCCGCAAAAAAGGGTGCAGGGAAAATTCCTGTTTCAGTAAAAACACGAATTGGTTATAATAAAAATGAAATTGAAAAATGGCTTCCTCAACTATTGAAAGAAAACCCTGTCGCGATTACAATTCATGCTCGCACAAAAAAAGAAATGTCAAAAGTTCCGGCAGATTGGAGCTCAATAGCGCGTGCCGTTGGAATCCGCGATTCTCTGAAATCAGAAACTTTAATAATAGGAAATGGTGATGTAAAAAACATGGAAGAAGGATTGGCACGTGTAAAAGAAATCGGCTGTGACGGAATAATGATAGGCCGTGGTTTTTTTGGGAAACCGTGGTTGTTAAGTAAAAATTTTGAGCCGACCCTTGAACAAAAATTGAAAATATTGATTGAACACTCAAAACTTTTTGAGAAAATTTTTGGTCGTGAGGTTAATTTTGACGTAATGAAAAAACATTTTAAGGCGTATGTCAGTGGTTTTGACGGAGCAAAAGAATTAAGAACAGAATTAATGAAAGCAGAAAATACTAAAAGAGTTGAAAAAATAATTTATGATTATTTAAAAAATTGACATTTTTTTAAAAATCTGTATTATTCTGAGCAGAATAAGCAGTTTTTTAACATTCGGAGGAAAATAAAATGTCACAAGAAAATTGTAAATCTTGTCTCGCTATTAGTGGGAAAGAAAGAATTTCTCAAATGCCGATTTTAATAGAAACGGACCACACTGTTGTTGAACATATTTATCCGGTAAAAATTTTGGGATGGTTAGTTGTAACTCCCAAAGAACATGTCACCAAATTGTCTGATTTAAATTATGACCAGTTTACTGATTTGTTTAAAGTAATGTATCCGTCCGTAAAAATTTTAAAGAGGATTCTACCTGAATATGAAAAGGAATATATTTTATGTTTGGCGGAAAAGGGCGGTTTCAACCACATTCACATTCATGTTATTCCAAAATGTTTTGATCTTCCAGAACAATATCATGGTAAAAATATTTTCAGTATATTATCTTCCATGGAAAATAATATTGGAAAAGAGAAACTTTTGGAATTTCAGACTTCTTTTGGAAAAGAACTTTGGTCATTTAATTTGACCAGAAAACTTTCAAGTGTTTAAAAGTTTGTCCATTTTTTGATGTCTTTAATATGCCGGCCTTATTCAAAGGCCGGTTTTTAATTGTTTTTTAAATAATTAAATTATCTAATTAAGTAATTTGACAAGATTAATTTTCAGAGTATTTTAAAGACAGACAAACAATATTTGAACATTTAAATAAAGGAAAAAAAATGAAAAAAATATCAGAAGAAGAAATTAAAAAATTAATCTCTGATTATATTGATCAATTTGTTAATAAAGAGCGAATTGAAAAAACAACAAAACTCGTTCATGTTGTGATTTTTGAAAAAAGATGGGCCGAACTTACTGACAAAGAAAGAGAATATGTAAGAAGTATTCCAAGCTTAAGTAAGGAAGCTTTATTTCGCTTAGCATCAATTAAAAACGGAAAAGAAAGAGAAGATTACCTTGATGAATTGGCAAGAGCTGATTATATTAAAGAATTGGCCTGGGCAGATTATCTTTATGGTAAAAGCGAAATAAAACCACCTGTTCCAAATTCTTTTTGAATTAAAATCACGCATCGTTCTCAGGCACAAATTTTAACCGGTCTTATGGCCGGTTTTTAATTATCAAAATACCATTTTTATAATATAATGCTCATATGTCGGAAATTGCATTATATAGAAAATATCGTCCTGAAAAATTTAAAGATGTGCTCGGTCAAAAGCACATAACTGATGTTATTGAAGGAATTATAAAAAATGGTTCAATATCACATGCATATTTATTTGCCGGAAGTCGTGGAACAGGAAAAACAAGTGTCGCAAGAATTTTAGCACGAGAAATTGGATGCAAAGGTAATGATCTTTATGAAATAGATGCCGCATCAAATCGCGGTATTGATGATATACGCGAACTTCGCGAATCAATAAATACACTTCCTTTTGAATCGCCATACAAAGTTTATATAATTGATGAAGTGCATATGCTAACAAAAGAGGCATTTAATGCGCTTTTGAAAACACTTGAAGAACCGCCTGAGTACGCGATTTTTATTTTGGCGACAACCGAAATGCACAAATTACCGGATACAGTTATTTCAAGGTGTGAAGTATATCAGTTTAAAAAACCAAGTCAGACTGTTATAAAAAATATGATTGAAAATGTTGCTAAGAAAGAAGGTTTTTCTTTGGAACCGTCTTCTGCGGATCTGATATCAATTTTAGGTGATGGTTCGTTTAGAGATGCGACCGGGATTTTACAAAAAATTATAAGATCTTCAAGTGATAAAAAAATAAGCACGGTGGAGGTTGAAAAAATAACCGGCGCACCGAGAGGGGAAATTGTAAATGATTTTATCAAAATGATAAATGATAGTGATTTAAATAGAGCGCTAGATATTGTAAGCAAGGCGACTGAAAATAATATTGATATGAAAATCTTTGCCAAACTCGTTCTTCACAAACTAAGAGAAATTTTACTGATAAGATTTTCAAAAGAAATGGAAAAAGAAATCAAAAGTGAATTAAGTGACGAAGATTTTAATTTTTTAAAAAAGATTGCAGATGCAAAAGAAACAAAAATAAATTCTTCCGTTTTGAAAGAATTTATTGATGTTTATAATCAGATTGGAAGAACCGCCATGACTCAATTGCCTATAGAATTAGCATTAGTAAAAATTATTGAAAAAGAGTAAAACATTATTTATAAAATTATAAAAATAAAAAATCAATCAATAAAATTATCCACAAAATCAACATTCAAAAATGAACCACCAAATTTCTATAAATAATAATGCAGTTAAATCTCAAACGATCTATGTCTTTATTGATGCGTCTAATTTATGGGAGGCTCAAAAATCAAAAGGAAAAATGTTTGATTATGTAAAACTAAAGAAATTTTTAAAAGAGAAATTCAAGGCTTCTGATATTCAGCTTTTCTACTATACTGCATATCCTGCAAACGGAACAAGAGATTATAGTTTGGACGGAAAACATAAATTTTTTTACATATCTTAAAAAAGGACTTCATTTTACTGTTCGCAAAAAAGAATTAAAGAGAATACCCACACACAATGATTTTGGGGATTCAATAAAAGAAAAAGGAAATATGGATGTAGAAATAACCATTGATGTTCTTCATAATAAAGAGAAATATAATACCGCAATATTTTTTTCAGGAGATTCTGATTTTTTAGCATTAGTATCTTATTTAAAAAATAGTGGCAAAAAAGTTTATATTTTTTCTTCAAAAAATAATATTTCAACAGAATTAAAAACTGGCGCCGATAGATATTTTGATGTATTAAAGTTAAAAGAAGATATTTGGGGGAGAGAATTACAACATAGAGAACAAAAAGAAAAGTAGCCCTCCTCGCGGAGAGCTACTCTTGGATGTAATGCCCTTATAGTTTATGACTAAACCATAAGACAGATATAAGTATATAGAATTGTAAAAAAAAGTCAAAGTTATCCACATAAGCGAGAAATAGTGATATTATTTGAAAGTTTTAAATATTGGGGGATCGCCCGCCTCGCATCGACAAGCGATTAGCGAGTCGAGGCGGGTCTAATGGTTAGAAACATGCCATGGAAAGTTTATATATTAAAAAGTTTTGTTGCCAATAAAACATATGTTGGTTTTACAAATGATATTGATAGAAGAATATCTGAACACAATTTTGGAAAAAGCATGTATACAAAACGATATATGCCGTGGCGTGTTATACACACGGAAACTTATGATACTATGATTGAAGCACAAAAAAGAGAAAAATATTTGAAAGCAGCAAGCGGACGCAAATTTTTGAAAAATATAATTTTAAGACCAAAATAAAATTGATTTTTAAGTTGGGGGATCGTCTAATGGTAGGACACTTGCCTTTGGCGCAAGGTATTGGGGTTCGAGTCCCTATCCCCCAGCTTAGAAATGAATTTTGATAAAGTAATTTTTGATGGATCGCCCGCCTCGCATCGACAAGCGATTAGCGAGTCGAGGCGGGTCTAATGGTAGGACACTTGCCTTTGGTGCAAGGTATTGGGGTTCGAGTCCCTGTTCCCCAACAAACAAATTTTATAAATTAAAGTAAAAGACATGTCAATTTTTAAAATAAGTGATAAAAAATTGATTCCTATAAAAGAAAAAACTATTGATTTGGAGAGAGATATTCAAAAAGTGACAGAAAAAAACATAGAAACAATTTTTGGTCTTATATTCATTAGTTCAGAGTTTTCTCTTCAAAATATGAGATTAGATACATTGGCGTTTAATGAGGAAACAAAATCTTTTGTAATTATAGAATATAAAAAGGATAGAAGTTTTAGTGTGATAGATCAGGGATATGCCTATCTTTCTCTTATGCTAAATAATAAAGCGGAATTTATTCTAGAGTATAATGAGAAAATAAACAAAAAAATCAATAGAAATGATATTGACTGGTCACAATCTAAAGTTATTTTTATTGCCAATTCTTTTACTCAATATCAAAGAAATGCAATACAATTTAAAGATATCCCATTTGAATTGTGGGAAGTAAAAAAATATGATAATGATACTATTTCATACAATAAATTAATAAACATATCAGCGTCTGAATCTATAAATATAATAAGCAAAGACAAAACGATTGAAAAAGTAAACAGGGAAATAAAAGAGTATACAGAAAAGGATTTGATAACAAAAGGTACAATTGGAGAAAGACTCTTTAATGTTTTAAAGGAAAAAATTTATACTATTAATCCTGTTTTGATTACAAATCCAAGGAAATTTTATATAGCATTTCGTTTTCCAGAAGACAGGAAAAACATTTTTGCTGTGTGGGTACAAAAAGAAAAATTATTTATAGATTTTTTAAGAATAAGACCAAAAGATTTAAAAGATCCAGAGAAAAAACTCAAATATCGCAAAGATAGTTTCAAAAATTATAATGTTCATATATCAAGAATAGAGGTTAAAAACGAAAAAGAATTAAAATATGCATTTTATCTTCTTTATCAACTTTATGAGATTTTCATAAAAGATTTTAAAAGTGGAAATTTATAATTTAATGAAAATTTGTTTAAAATAAAATAAAAAATATTATGATTAAAAAAATAATAATAGCAATCGTAATTGTTCTAATTGTAATTTTTTGTATCAACTTTTTGAAATCATCATCTTCATCTGATAGTGCGACTAACAAGACAATCGACAAAATAACAGGACAGACAAAACAAACAGATACATCAACTTTAAAAACATTTACAGCGCAAGAGGTTGTGACACATGGAAATTCTTCAAGTTGTTGGACTATAATAAATAATGAAATTTATGATTTGACCTCGTTCATACAAAATCATCCCGGTGGAGATAAGGCGATATTAAGTTTGTGCGGGAAAAATGGAACGGATGCTTTCACAAAACAGCATGGAGGACAAAGTAAGCCGGAAAATACACTCGCAAAATTTGTAATCGGAAACTTATCAAAATAAAAAACAAGTCATAATTATATTTTTTTCTCCATTTTTTATTTAGTAATAAAATATAACTTTTTGACATTTTTCAATAATTAGTGTATATTTTAAATCAGTTTTGATCTTTTAAACTTATATCAAATGGAGGTTTTTAATGAAAAAAGAAATTTCTTGTGTTCAAAATACCAAAAAAGAAGAAAATACTATGAGGTATTTTGACAAGATTGCTCAAATATGGAGTGATAAAAATATTGGTTCTGGAGATATTGAGCTTTCAGAACTAGTTTTTTTTCTGGATAACATACCAAAAAGAGGGTCAATTTTAGATATAGGATGTGCATCCGCAGTTCACACATATCTTTTTGAGAATTATAGATATATGGGAATAGACATCTCTTCGGAGATGATAAAACACGCCTCTTCAAAATATCCATCAAAAATATTTAAACGAATGAATGCCAGAGATATTGAAAATTTGAATTTTAGATTTGATGGTATTTGGTGTGTGAGAATGCTTTTACATATTGAAAAAAATATGTGAGATTGTTTTTAAAATCGGTTTTTAATGTTTTGGTGCCTGGGGGTGTATTTTTTTGTTGTGCACCGACCGGAGATGATGAATATTTTCAAAAACCACCCGATTTTTTCAACATAAAAGAAAAAATTGTTTGGACTGCTTTTTGGAAAATGGAAGATTTATTAAAAATCTGTGACGAAATAGGTTTTGAACCCGTTTATTCCAATGACTATGGTTCAATGTTATCAATAATGCTGAAAAGACCTAAATTGAAAGATTAAATTTTTTGTTTTATACGCCCATTTTTAATGGGCGTATTTTTTATGATATAATATAGGAGATTATAAATTAATTATACTTCGTGAAATAAAAATTCTTAAGAATTTTATTTTGATGAATCAAAATATTTCACAGGGTAAAAAATATAATGCAAAAAAATTATTATTTAGTTCCTGCACTTTTTATAACTATCGGGATAATAATATCTGCCGGAATAGGCGCTTACACTTTTTATTCTACAAAAAAATTGGATAACACATTATCCGTAACCGGCTCGGCTAAAACGGCCGTTACTTCTGATTCTGCAAAATGGAATATTCAAATTGTAAGAAAGGTTTATGAGTCTGGAATGCAATCAGGATATTCACTATTAACAAAAGATGTTCAAGAAGTAGTTAATTTTTTAAAAACAAACAATATTTCGGAAGAAAAAATAAAAATTTCAACAATATATCCTGAAGAAATTTACAAATATAATCAAAATGATACAGGACCGCGAGAATTTAATTTAAGACAATCTATAAATGTCATTTCTGATGATGTTAATTTGATAGACAAACTTTCAAAAAGCATCAGTGTTCTTGTTAACAAAGGAGTTTTTGTCAGCGGAAACGATGTTCAATTTTTCATTTCAAAACTTCCGGAATTAAGAGTTTCACTTCTTGCTGATTCAATAAAAGATGCGAAGGCAAGAGCGGAGCAGATTGCCGGCTCAAATGCACAAAGTGTTGGCTCTCTTAAGGCGGCATCAAGCGGAGTTATACAAGTATTAGCTCCAAATTCAATAGAAATTTCTGATTATGGGCAATACGATACTCAAAGTTTGGAAAAGGAAGTCATGGTAACTGTTAGAGCAACATTCTTTTTGAAGTAGTTGAAATTTATAAAATTAATTTAACAGGAAGCGAATTAAATGCAACCTGTTTTTAACAAAATGAAAGGATTTGTAAAAAATATAGAAAGCTTAGCGGAAGAAAATAATAATTTTCGCAAAGTGCTTTATACCAGTGTATTTAGTCAGCTGGTTTTAATGAGTTTAAAACCAAATGAGGAAATAGGAATGGAAACTCATACTGATAACGATCAATTTTTTAGGATAGAAAAAGGAGAAGGGAAATGTATCATTAATGAAAATGAATATGCTCTTGCGGATGGGTTTGCGATTGTTATTCCTGCCGGCGCAAAACATAATATTATAAATACTTCTAATACAGAGGATTTAAAACTTTATACAATTTATTCTCCCGCTCACCACAAAGACGGTGTCGTTCGTGCTACAAAAAAAGAAGCAGAGGCAGACGGGCCGGAATTTGATGGAATTACAACGGAATAAAAATCATAAAATTGTGAAATCATAAAATTGTGATTCATTTTTTAATTACAATACTCGTTTGTCCAAAGTAGAATATGATATATAAATCCACAATAGGTTTATATGGATATTTTGGATTATGAGTGTAAGTGAAGATTTTTAAAAATGTTAGAAAAAGTTAAAAATATTTTTTTAGTTAATTGGTCTATAAAATTTTATACAAAATTTGAGAGACCAATTTCATCTTTTTCGCTCATTAGCGGATTCATTTTTGACGCGGTTACGCTAACTCGTGTAGATACATTTTGGGAGAATTTATGGGTTGGAAGTCATTTTATAGTTGTTGCTGTGTGTATTATTTTGTTAAATTTAAATGAAAATGAAGTTGTTGATCCAAAAGATCCTGAAAAAATACATTTTTGGCTGGTTAATATTTTACAATTTACATTCGGTGGGCTATTGAGTGTTTTTCTCATTTATTATTTTAGAAGTTCTACGATATTAGTAAGCTGGCCGTTTCTTTTGATACTTTTTGGTGCATTTTGGGCAAACGAGTCTTTGAAAAAACATTATTCAAGAATTAGTTTTCAAATAATTTTATTTTATTTTTCAGTTCTCTTGTTTTCAATTTTTATAGTTCCGGTTGTCATACACAAAATGGGACAAGATATTTTTTTACTGAGCGGTCTAGTCAGTTTAATTTTCATAGGACTTTTTATTTTAATTCTTAGATATTTCAGTGGGGAAAAATTTCGTAAAAGTAAAAAAATACTTTTCTTTTCTATTTTTGGAATTTTTGTTATTACGAATATTTTGTATTTTTTAAATATAATTCCGCCGATTCCTTTATCACTAAAAGATGCGGGTGTGTATCATTCCATTATCAAAAACAGTGATGGTAATTATATTGTTGAACAAGAAAGCAAAAATTGGACGGATTATTTTAAACTTTATGAAAATTTTCATACTGCTCCGGACGGACAAGTTTATGTTTACAGTGCAATATTTTCTCCTACATTTTTAAACACAAACATTGTTCATGAATGGCAGTATTTTGATGAATCTGTTGGGAAATGGATTTCTGTCAGTACTGTGGATTTGTCTGTCACTGGAGGGCGAGAAAATGGCTACAGAACGTATTCTATGCAGGAAGGTCTGATTCCCGGTAAATGGAGAGTAAATGTTGAAACACTGGGCGGAGCGGTAATTGGTAGATTATATTTCAACATAATAAACTCAAATACTAAGGCCATTGTGGAAAAAATTATAAATTATTAATTTAATGTTTCGTAGTGTAATATTAAATTATGTTTATAGATGAATTAAAAATATATGCGAAAGCCGGCGACGGAGGAGACGGTGTTGTTCGTTGGCGTCATGAAAAAGGAAAGGAGTTCGCAGGCCCTTCCGGCGGAAATGGCGGAAGAGGTGGAAATATTTATGCACTTGCTGTTCGTGATACGCAAGTACTTGCTCGTTATAGAACAAAAAAGGAATTTTTTGCCGAAAAAGGTCAAGACGGAATGAAAGATAGTTTACACGGAGCAGACGGAAAAGATTTAGAAATATTATTCCCACTAGGTTCAATTATCACCAACCTAAAAACAGGCGAAAAATTTTCTTTTAAACAAGAAGGTGAAAGAATTTTATTGTTAAAAGGAGGGAATGAAGGTCGTGGAAATGAAACATTCAAAACATCTACAAACAGAAGTCCAAAAGAATTTACAAAAGGGAAACTTGGTGAGGAAGCAAATTTCTTTATTGAAGTTGAACTTATTGCAGATATAGGACTTATAGGTCTTCCAAACGCTGGCAAAACGAGTTTACTTAATGTACTAACAAATGCAAAGGGAAAAATCGGAGCTCATCCATTTACTACAATTGAACCAAATCTCGGAGAATTTTTTGGTTATATAATCGCAGATGTTCCGGGACTTATTGAAGGTGCCTCACAGGGCAAAGGACTCGGATATAAATTTTTGAAACACATAAAAAGAACAAATATGCTTGCACACTTAATTTCACTTGAAAATGAGGACATTGAAAATGTATATAAAATAATTCGTGCCGAGCTTAAACAATTTGATTCAGAACTCTTAAATAAAAAAGAAATTATTGTTTTAACGAAAACAGATTTGATAGAGGATAAAATCGTACTTGAAAAAATTATGAAAAAAATTAAAAAAATAAACCCAAACGCTACCACCTTGTCATTATATGACGATGAATCAATAAAAGAATTTCGTGACTTACTTATAAAATATATAAAACAATAAAATCATGAATTGATTTTATAACACAAAGTTATCCACATTTTGTGTTTTAGAAAAATTTTATAGTGTTAATATTTATTCTGGTGTTCGTCTTTGCATTACTTCGGTTTTGTTTAGGTGGACACCACGAAGAAAGTCGCCCTCGGGTGGCTTTTTTCATTTATAACAGTAAACATTTGCGAATTAAAAATATTTAAGTTAAAATTTAAGTCTTAACGGAAATATAATTTAGATTATATGGATAAAAAATTAAATAAAAATTTAGCAATAGTATTGGCAATTGTTGTTGTATTTGTTTTATTTTTTATAGCAAATTCTTTTATTAGTTTTAACGGAGAAAATTCAAATGTTAAAGAAGATATGATAACAGATATTAATTTACCAAAAGTTGAAGGTTTGAATGCAGTAGATATTAAAGTTGGAGACGGATTATTAGCAGATGACGGGATGTTTGTAACGGTAAATTATGAAGGAACTCTTGATGATGGAACTATGTTTGATTCTTCATACAAAAGAAATCAACCATTTCAATTTATTTTAGGGGAGGGGCAGGTAATAAAAGGTTGGGATGTTGGAGTTAAGGGAATGAAAGTTGGTGGAACAAGAGAACTTAGGATTTCTCCGGAGTTGGGTTACGGTAATCAACAAATAGGTCCAATTCCTTCAAATTCAACATTAAATTTTAAAATTGAACTGATTAGTGTTGAAGAAATTTCAAAAACTCAATAATAAAAAATACCGAAAAAGATTTAACGAGCCCTTTTTAAAAAGGGCTCTGTTTGTTATATTGATATTAACAAATATGTTTAAAGTAGAAAAAAAATTGAAAAATAATTTAGGGAGAGCAGGAATAATAAATACTCTGCATGGAATTATAAAAACCCCGGCCTTTTCTGTTGTTGGAACAAAGGCAACAATTAAAGCGCTTACACCAGAACAAGTAAAAGATTTAGAGGCGGAGGTTGTTTTAGCAAATACATATCATCTTTATTTGGAACCCGGAGATGAAATCGTTAAATCTGCAGGTGGTTTAAATAAATTTATGAATTGGGATGGTCCTACAATGACAGACTCTGGTGGATTTCAAGTTTTTTCTCTTGGTTCCGGATTTGATTCTGATGTTAGTAAAATAAGAAACAAAAAATTAGATGGAAATATTTTAAATAATGAAAATTTACAAAAAGGGCAAATAAAAATTTCAGAAAACGGAGTTGAATTTAAATCGCATATTGATGGAAGCAAACATTTTTTTACTCCTGAAAAATCAATAGAAATACAACACAACATAGGTGCTGATATTATTTTTGCATTTGACGAATGTACTTCACCGAATGATTCGGAAAAATATTTAGAAGAAGCGATGAATAGAACTCACAGGTGGGCGGAAAGAAGTTTAAACGAACACAAAAAATTACTTTCTCTTCCAGATTTATTCTTATTCAATCCGCGTCAGTCCGCGATTTATGGGATATTACAAGGAGGAAATAGTGAAAGACTTCGCAAAGAAAGCGCAAAAATAATTGGTGATATGGATTTTGATGGATTTGGTATAGGAGGTTCTTTTAACAAAGATGACATAAGTGAATCATTAGTATGGATTAATTCAATATTACCGGAAAATAAACCGCGACACTTGCTTGGGATAGGTGAACCGATTGATTTATTTATAGGAGTTGAAAACGGGATTGATACATTTGATTGTGTTTCTCCGACAAGGATAGCCAGAAATGGCACTTTTTATACAAGTCACGGAAGTGTAAATATTTTAAATGCAAAATATAAAAATGATTTTTCAAGAATTGATGAAAATTGCGATTGTTATACTTGTTCATGTATAAATGGTGGAACAGGTTATACAAAGGCATACTTGTCGCATCTTTTTAGAAGCAAAGAAATGTTAGGCGCTACTCTTGCTTCAATTCACAATTTATATTTCATAGTTAATTTAGTTAAAAAGATGCGACAGACGATTTTAGATGATAAATTTTTTGAATTTAAAGATAAATTCTTAAAGGAATATTATAAATAAAATAATTTTAAAAGGCGACTCATTCAGAGCCGCCTAATTCCGCTATTTTATCTACAATTATATTTGCTACTGTAAGATATATTTCAGTTCTATTGTTTTCATCTATTATTTTATCTGAAATTATATCTTTAAATTCAAACATTTCTCCAAACTTCACACATATTTGATATTTTCTTGAAAAGAATTTTTTTAGAGAAAAATACTCTTCTTTTTCAATACCAATAATTTGTACAGGTATAATTTTACATTGTGAATTTTGGGCAAGAAACGATATTCCTGTTCCAGGCCTCTCGCAAGTTTTGCGAGTTTTAATAGTGCCGGTGGGAAATATTATTAAACTTTTTTTGTTTGTCAAAATTTGTAAGTGTACATTTAGTGCATTTTTATAACTATCCTCAGTAACACGAATCAAAAAAGGCGACGGATAAGCTCCCCAAAATTTAAAAATGAATTGAAAATTTACCAGTAAAAAGTTTATCCATTTGTTTTTATATGATTTTTTTCCTTCGGCCCTGATTATATTATATGTTGGTATAAATCTGGACAAAAAAGGAAGAGAGGCAGGAATAAAAATCGGGTCTATAACACTTGCGTGATTTGAAGCAAAAATCACTGCGTAATCTTTAGGTACCTTTTTTACGTTTTTAATTCCACACACTTTTAAGTGCATAAAGAATTTTAGTATGATTTTAGTTGGTATCCAGATTAGATTTTGTAAAAAACACGGCCAGAATTTGCTGTATTTTGGTGTATTTTTCATTTCAAAGATCTCCTATATTTTTCTATGTTGAATATTATTCCTTTAATATCCGGAAATCAACTTTTTAATAAAAAATATAATTATTTCTAAAAATCTCGGATGGAACATCAAAATGATTATGAAGACTCAAACAAATTTTTGAGTCATTGGTTAAAGCAAAAATTTGTGGGCCTTGAATAAATAGAAAAGTCGGTGTAACATATTTTGTAATATAAAAAATTATAAATGAACACAATACTTGAATTAAACGGGGTCTCCAAAATATTTGAGGAATCAAATAAATTTCAAGTAATAAATAACATAGAACTTAAGGTTGAAAACGGGGAGTTTGTTAGTATTATCGGACCAAGCGGAGCAGGAAAATCTATTCTACTTTTTTTGATTGCGGGATTTTTGAAGCCAACTAAAGGAGAAATTTTAATGAATGGAAAAAAAATTAACGGAATTGATACTTCAAGAATAATGATGTTTCAAAATTATATTCTTTTTCCATGGAAAACTGTTTATGAAAATGTAATGTTTTCTCTTACAAAAAGCACCTTGTCAAAAGAAGTAAAAAAAGAACGAGTCATGAAATATTTAGATTTAGTAGGTCTTACTCAGTTTAAAGATTGGTATGTTCATAAACTTTCCGGTGGCATGCAACAAAGAACTGCATTGGCTCGGGCACTTATACTCAATCCAAAAATTTTACTCATGGATGAGCCTTTTTCAGCATTAGATTCACATCAGCGTGCCTATCTTCGTAAAACATTGGTTGAAATTTGGGAAAAAACCAAACAAACAATTATTTTTGTGACACATCATATTGATGAAGCAATCCAACTTGCCGACACAATACATTTAGTTACAAACTGTCCAGCCACTATTAAAAAAACTTACAAGATTGAATGGCCACGTCCAAGAACAAACGGTGAAAAAACAGAAATGTTTCTTAAACTTAAAAAAGAAATCAAAAATAGTTTAGTAGAAGAATTTGATAAATCTCATAATGATAATTCTATGAAATTTTCTACAAAACATTTTATTGATAATATTTTATAAATTATTATGAAAATATTTAAAATATGTTTAGTAATTATTTCTATAGTTGTTGCATTTTTCATTATTAATAATATTTTTTTTAAATCAACAAAAATAGAAACAATAAAGATTGGATATAGTATTCAAGAAGCGATTGGAAATTCACCGTTGATTGTTGCATACGAGAAAGGTTTTTTTGAGAAAAAAAATTTAATTATAGAAATGATTCCGCTTAAAAACGGAGGAGAGATAGCCCAGGCACTGTCTTCAGGATCTTTAGATATAGGGATAATTGGTATGTCTAATCTTTTAATTCCAATATCAAAAGGAGCTCCAGTAAAAATTATTGCTCCTCTTGCACAGTTTCCGGTAGATTTTTTTGTTCGACCTGGAGAAATAAAAACATTCAAGGACTTATTGGGAAAGAGAATAGCATCACGTCCTGGTGGAAGTGCCGATTTTGTTGTCAGATATGTTTTAAAACAAGAAGGCATAAATGTGAATCAAATAGAATTTGTTGATATTGACAGAGCATTTCGCCCGATTGCATTAATGAAACGTGATATTGTTGATGCTGCAGCCGCTGTAAGTTATGATACGACAGCTTTTACTGAAAGTGGGGCAATAATTATGAGAGAATGGAAAGAAAAAGGTTATACAAAAATTTCTTCTCTGGGAGATGCTGTGGTCATGAATATTGTTATTAATACAGATTATTTAAAGAACCACGAGTCTATAGTAAAAGATTTTTTAATTGCTTATATAAATGGGCATGAATATATAAAAACAAATAAAAATGAAGCGGCTTTAATTATTGCAAATCATACAACTAAAGAATCAAAAGGAGCTTTCACATATACTCCTGATGATATTTTGAAACTTTGGGACAAACAAAAAAATATGTATCAATTATGGTACGAACCGAAAAATCTGCTCGGACTTTTTGATATTGCGAAAGAAATGTCAATAATTGAAAAAATACCAAAAACGGAGGATTTTTTTGATGAACGATTTAAAGAATATCTCATATACAAACACAAACAACTATATGAATAAACGAATTATAACTATTTTTTTAGGAATCATTCCATTTTTAGTGGTTGTGTTTGTTTGGCATATCTTGTATGTATATCAAGTATTTCCTCACTGGGTTATTCCTTCTCCCGAACAAACATTCTTTACCCTCGTTGGTTTGATAAATGATGGAACAATTTTCCAGCTTGTCTTAGTAAGTCTTCTTAATATTATTCCCGCATTTATTATGGCTGGGATAGTGGCAATACTTTTGGGAACGGCAATTGGAATTGACTCAGTTACAAGAAAGATTTTTTCACCTTTTATTTCTGCTTTTTATCCAATTCCTTCAATAACGTGGCTTCCGTTGGTAATTCTATTTTTTGGTTTTACACGCGAGGCTATTTGGATTGTAGTTTTTATCTCCGCATTTTTGCGAATTATTTATAATGTGATAGATGGAGTTAAGGCTGTAAATCAAAATTGGTTATTGGCAGGGAAAAATATGGGGCTCAATCAAATTGAAATGATTTTTATGATTGTTATTCCAGGTGCATTGCCAAACATTATAACCGGCCTGCGTTTAGGTTTTGCTTCAGCGTGGCGCTCGTTGATTGCCACAGAGATGCTCGTATCTTCACTTGGCGGATTAGGAAAATTTATTTGGTATTCTCAATGGACTTTTAGTTTTGATAAAGTGATTTCCGGAATTATTGTCATTGCCATTATTGGAATTGGAATAGAAATATTAATATTTCGTTCTATTGAACGCCTTACATTAATACGTTGGGGGTTAATTAGAGAGGATACAGATTGATTTGTATTTTTATAAAAATTTTGGTGTATTAAAAATAAATTGCAATCTCAAATAATAATTTAAATACGATTTTTCAGTGAATTACAAGATTAATAATTACTTCAAGGTCTTGAGGTATTTGTTATCAATTTTGAATATTATTCCTTTAATGTCTCAAAATCAACTAAATTATATGTGTCGTTAAAATTTTTCTGTTATAATTATTATATGACTTTTGTTACAAGCAACAACAAAGAAATTAAAATAGGTTTGGTTCGCGGGGGTCCGGATAATGAACGCGATCTTTCACTGAACACCGGTATATCTATTCTTAAAAATATTTCCACAAATTATCCTTTGAAGGATATTATTATTTCAAAAGATTCTAACTGGAGAGTAAGAGGTACTGAATTAACACCATATAAAATTTTAAGAGATCTGGATTTGGTCATAAATTCTATACATGGAAGTTTTGGAGAGGATGGCGCGCTACAAAAAATATTAAATAATTATTCCGTACCATATACAGGATCAGAAGCTTTTCCGTCACTGATGAGTTTCAATAAATATTTTGCAAAAAAAATTTTTGAAAATGTCGGAATAAAAACTCCAAGATATTTAATTATAAAAAATGATTCAAAACCTGAAGAAATAGCAATAAACTTATTTAGGAATTTTGTTATGCCCTTGATTATAAAACCAATTTCTGATGGTTCCTCAAATGATATTTCGGTTGCCAAAAATTTTGAAACTCTTTTATCTTCAATTGAAAACTTGTTTAAAAAACACGAGTCACTTTTGGTTGAAGAGTTTATTGAAGGGAAGCAAATTACATGTGGAGTTGTTGATAATTTTAGAAACGAAGAAATATATGAATTAATGCCGCTGGAAATAATTTTAAATAAGGGGGACGATTTTTTTGATTATTCAAAAAGAAAAGATGTTTCTTACATATGTCCAACCAGTTTGCCGTTAAGTATGAAAAAGGAAATTCAAAAAATTGCTAGCAAAGCGCATAATGTTTTAAATTTAAGACATTATTCAAGATCTGATTTTATTTTTTCTCCCAAAAGAGGAATTTACTTGCTGGAAGTGAATGCATTACCTGATTTATCTGAAAATGCTCCGTTTGTAAAAGAACTGGATGAAGTCGGAGTTGGTTTACCGGATTTTCTTGATCATATAATTGGGCTTGCCTATATTAAAAAATAATTAATCTTTTGTTCCATTCAATAAAATAAAAAGGAATTACAACATAAAAAAACACTCACCTTGTGTGAGTGTTTTTTTATGTTGTGGTGTTATTCTAGCATTTGCGCGAACCTTTTTCCAGAAGGAACTAAACGAATGAGTGCCTCGCGCGTGCTACGCAC
>Ga0172370_10002056_pt1 | contig 29545 bp, 19 predicted proteins | sample LakKiv5m_FD_114538 | JGI IMG/M metagenome (GOLD analysis project Ga0172370, IMG submission 114538) | Freshwater microbial communities from Kabuno Bay, South-Kivu, Congo - kab_022012_11.5m | ecosystem: Environmental > Aquatic > Freshwater > Lake | place: Democratic Republic of the Congo...
CCGGACCGGAATAGATTTCAGGTATACATTCGGCGATCTCACATATAAAAACATCCTTGAAAGCAGCGGATCTGGCATAACTATATTCGATTATAACAATGATGGGCTGATGGACCTCTATATGATGAACGGAACCTATATTGAGGGTGTGTCAGATAAAGAGGGCAGGAAATTTGCAAATACCCCCGACAGGCTTTACGCTAACAACGGCAACGGTACTTTTACCGATGTTACTTTCAAAGCCGGAGTTGGCGACCTTAACTGGAGCATGGCTGCAGGAGCAATTGATTACGATAACGACGGCGATGAGGATTTATATTTGCTTAACTATGGCCCGAATGTATTTTTCAGGAATAATGGCAACGGAACTTTTACGGATATTACTGATCATCTGGGACTGAGAGGTCCTGAGAAACTGAATGGATTTGTAAAATGGAGCATAGGTGTCTCATTCTGGGATTACAACATGGATGGAAGGCTGGATGCCATGGTTGGTAACTTCCTGGCTTTCGATCCCGGATATTTCACACCTGCCACACCCGACATTATGCCCCATCCGTCGGAATATAAAGGTCAGGCATCGATGCTCTACGAACAGACTTCTGAAGGTAAATTCGTAGATATGACACAAAAGAACAGTCTCTTTTATCCCGATTCAAAATGCATGGGGCTTACTGTTTTTGACTATGATAACGACGGTGATATTGATATTTTTCAGGCAAATGATCATCAGCTCAACTTTATGTTCAGGAACGATAACGGGATATTTAAAGAAGTAGGTGTTGAAATCGGTGTTGCAGCAAACAGCCAGGGAAAAGGTGCCGGATCGATGCACGGCTCAATTGGAGATGTTGACGGAGACGGACTGCTGGATATCCTTGTCGTTGATCTTGAATACGGTGCATTATACCGTAACCTCGGGAACGGATTCTTTGAGGATATTACTGAATCAAGTGGTGTCGCAGGGCCTGTTGCAGGCAAGGGAGCATGGGCCGCCGCATTCCTTGATTTTGACAATGATGGTGACCTGGACATTGTCTCGGCCAACGGAACAGCCGAAGAGCTTATCCTTCAGTATCCCCTTCTCCTTGAAAATGACGGCAAAGGTCATTTCAGGGATACTGGGAAGAACTACAGTACCTATTTTGCAACGAAACGCTCCGGAAGAGGACTGGCAGTCTGGGATTATGACAACGACGGTGATATGGATATCATTGTTTCACATGTGGATCTTAAAGCGACAGCCACTCTTCTCAGGAATGATGGCGGGAATTCAAATCACTGGCTGGGTATTTCACTCAAAGGCAAAAACGGTCCTGCCTCATCAATAGCCGCCAAAGTCGTAGTCACTGCCGGAGGAAAGAAACAGGTATTAGTCAACCAGTGGACAACAAGCTATCTTTCAAATAATGATCCGCGGGTACATATAGGTCTTGCTGATGCAAAATATGTTGATACCCTTGAGATATACTGGAGTGACGGACAAAAGGAAATTTACAGAAATGTAGTGGCAGACAGATATATCACAATAAAACAGGGGAAGGGAATAATTTGAAGAAATTACGAGTGAGCTAAAGTGTAGAGTACTTAAAATTAACTCTAAATACTCTAAGTATTCTAAGTACTCCGGGCACTCTGATTACTAAATATGAAACAACTTTAATTTTATAAAATATGAACAGTCAATATGTAAATAAAGTGGTCGATCTGACAAATCCGGAAAAGAATGTGATCTATAATATGACGCATGAAGAGGCTGTTGATTGTGTAAGGTCAGGCAATGTAGAAAAAGTAAGGAAAATTGACGGCCAGTTTTCACTGGTATCTGTAGAAGGAAAAACTATCAGGATGGCCAGGTCGATAGGACGTCCGATGAGGTATTTCATAGCCAAACGGCCTGGTGGTCCTGAACTTGTTATAGCTGAACGTATTGATACAATTTTTGATTATCTCAGGAAAGAGGGACTCGATCATCAGTTCCACCCATCATATACAAGGATGGTACCGGCCCATTATATAACAAAGATAGAACTCCTGGGGTGTCCTGATCCAAATCCTGTCTATCAGAGATTTTTTAAACCCGAGCGCAATAAGCTGCCAAAGGATCCCTTGGAAATCGGTGTATTGTACATTGGTACCGTTTATGAAGAAATAAAGAAATGGCTCAGAATGCGTGCTGTATCGGGTCCGATAGGCCTTACCTTTTCTGCCGGTATCGACAGCGGAGCATTGTTCCTTCTCGTTTATAAGGCCTTGCGGGAACTCGGTGAAAGCCCGTCAAGGCTGAAAGCTTTTACCCTGAGCATTGACGGAGGAGGAGACGATCTTGCACAGGCAAGAAAATTCCTCGACGATCTTGAACTCGGATTGTTTCTCGAAATAATCGAGGTCAGCTATTCTTCGCTTGACTGGAAAAATGCAGTAAGGATAGTTGAAGACTATAAACCTCTCGACATTGAATCGGCGACAATGAATCTTGCTCTTCTTAAGGGGATCAGATCCCGTTATCCCGACTGGAAATATTTAATCGATGGAGAGGGAGGAAATGAAAATCTCAAGGATTATCCTATTGAAGAAAACCCGGAACTTACAATTAAAAGCGTGCTTAATAACCTTATGCTCTACCATGAAGGCTGGGGAGTAGATTCAATAAAACACTCACTGACATATTCCGGCGGATTGAGCAGGGGATTCATGCGATCATATACCACGGGGGAAAGCCTTGGATTTGAATCTTTCAGTCCTTATACCCTGCCTAACGTAATAGAAGTCTCGGAAGGTATTCCATTCATCGAAATCACCGGATGGGATCACAGGAAACTATACGAACTTAAGGGTAAGATAGTATCCGAAGGTATAAAGGCGATAACTGGTTTGTCAATGCCGGTATTCCCGAAAAGGCGTTTCCAGCATGGAGCAGCACCTGCAAATACATTTAAAAAACATTTCCCGGAAAAGGAAATTGAATACCGCAAGGCATTCATGGCAAACTATGAATGATAATGACGAAATAAGGATTAGCGACAGATGGATAATGTCGTGGAGGGGCGAAAAAAACATTGTTGATCCCTCAAGACCGTATTCATGGATTGTCGAAAAAGAATTCGCAACATCGGGTTCAGTGGAAGACGTTCTGACAATTTTCCTGACAAACAGGGAGTGTCCGTTTCATTGCCTGATGTGTGATCTGTGGAAGAACACAACTGATTTTACTCTCAGTGATGGATTGATTTCTGGCCAGATTGAGTGGGTTCTAAATCAGGCCCCTGATACAAAACACATTAAGCTTTATAACAGCGGAAGTTTCTTCGATCCAGGGGCCATACCTCCTGGAGAACATAAAAAAATTGCCTCGCTTCTGAACGGATTCAATACAGTTATTGTAGAGAGCCATCCTGCTTTTATAGGAAAAGAGTGCCTTGAATTCAGAGATGCAATCCGTGCGGACCTTCAGGTTGCAATCGGACTTGAGTGTGTGAATATCAATATACTGGAGAAGCTCAACAAAAGGATGACTCTCGACGATTTTACAGGGTCTGTCAATTTTTTGCTTGACAATGATATTTTCACCAGAGCATTTATTTTGTTGCGACCTCCTTTTCTGTCGGAGCGTGACGGCATCTTCTGGGCTGAACGATCAATCGATTTTGCTTTCGATGCAGGTGTTGAATGCTGCGTCATAATACCAGTAAGAGGTGGCAACGGCGCCATGAATAAACTTGCCGAAAAAGGTCTCTTCAGCCCTCCAGATATAAAATCGCTTGAAAAGGTCCTTGAATATGGTATCGAAAAGCAGGCAGGGAGGGTGTTTGCAGATACATGGGACCTGAATCTGTTTTCCATGTGTGACTTATGTCACACAGAAAGAACAGACAGGATATCAGGAATGAACCTGTCGCAGCGTATCCTTCCTGGCATAACATGTAAATGTAAATAGGGACATGCCATGGCATGTCCCCATGGTATGTCCATAATAGGGTCATGCCATGGCATGACCCTATTAGTTCCAGTTATTCTTTACCTGTGCATTAAGCAAAGGATTTGCATCTCTTTCTGACTGCGGAATCGGCAGAAGGATATGATAATCCTTTACAGGCTGGGTGGCTTCCACGATTTGCTTTTCTGCATTTATGGTCGGGACCAGATTCCCCCAGCGGACAAGGTCAAAGAATCTCGATTGTTCACCTGCCAGTTCAAGTCTCCTTTCCCTTCTTAGGATTACCCTTGCATTATCCTGAGATCCCAGAGTTGTATATTCAAATGCCCCCGAGCGTTTGCGAACCCTGTTGATTAGAGGAAGAGCGTTTGAAACCTGATTAGTTTCAATATACGATTCAGCAAGCATAAGAAGTACATCTGCAAAACGTATCACCTGGCTGTTAATATAACTGTCGGGCTGCCCGTAGTTATGCCTTAGCTCGTATAATTCGTATTTGCGCCATGAGAATATCGGGCCTGCCGTTCCGACGGCTGCAGCATACGATTCTATTCCTCCTGGACATTCATCGCAATACTGTGTATCTCCTCCTTTTGTTCCAAGATTATCATAAAATGTGAATTTGGCTCTTGGATCGGTGTAGGGAGTTCCGGATTCATTCTGATATGTGAAGGCATCAACAAGTGTCGGGGAAAGAAGAACATTCCACCAGTCATTAAAACCATATTCCATTGCCCGTCCGGTATGTGTCATCTTGTTCCCCCATGATTCCTGTCCTCCAAACATTCCGTATGCATTACCGACACCCCATCCCTGCCATTCTCCATGCATTACTGCAAAAATTGTTTCCTTCGTTTTCAGGTCATGTATGAACATATCATCAAGTGATTCTGCAAGATCATAATCATAAGGTGCTGATGTGAGCTTTGACAATTGCGTGATTGCCTCAGTGTATTTGCCCTGGTAAAGGTAGGCTTTACCAAGAAGTGCAACTGCTGCTCCTCTGCTGGCCCTTCCATAATCAGATGCTGCATAATTCTGTGCAAGTGGAAGCTTGGTAATTGCATCTGAAAGGTTTGCCTCAATATCGGCCCATATTTCCGCTTTGGGAGTTCTTTCCATCTGAAGAACATAATGATCTTCGAGACTTTTTCTCAGAGGAACATCTCCGAAACAGGTAACCAGCCAGAAATAACCAAGTGATTTAAGAAATTTTGCTTCACCCTCAATCCTCGTTTTCAGGGCTGCATCTGCATCATTTGTCGTCTGCCAGTTTTCACACATGTTTATTACAAAATTGGTCCTGAAAATCATTTTGTAACACGAATTGAAGAAATAGTTCATCTCTCCCGTATTGGGGTTATGTGTATAGGCAGCAATTTCAAGAAGCGATCCCTGAAGTGGAAAATTCTTGAACGCATCATAACCAAGGAGGTCAAAAATAAAATAGAACTCGCGCTCAAACATCCCCTGAAATAACAGCGGGGTGTACATGGCAGTGGAAGCTTCAGTAGCGGTTGTTGAATTTGTAAAGAATGTATTGCCATCATAGCTGTTCTCATTCTTTACATCCAGAATATCTTCGCTGCATGCGCCTAAAAGCATGACTGCAAGAAATGTGTATATCAATTTACTTTTCATGTGCATCATTTTTAGAAGGTTAATTGAACTCCAAGTCTCATAATGCGTGGATTTGGCCTCTGGTACATGTCAATACCGCGCTGAAAGATGTAGTTATTGTTGTCACCAGGTGAGGTGGAGGATATTTCAGGATCAAATCCCGAATACTTCGTGAATGTCAGGGCATTCTGAATTGATACGTAGACCCTGAATTTCTCGAAAGTATTAAACAGGTTTGCAGGAAGAGTATAGCCCAGTGCTATATTCTTAACCCTCAGGTAATCGCCTTTCTCGACATACCAGGTTGAGAAATTTAGGTTAGCGCCTGAGTTCTGGCCTGCCCTTGGGATATCTGTAACATCTCCGGGCTCCTTCCATCTTCTTAACACAGTTTTGGTCTGGTTAAAGGGTTTTGACATTCCTTCCCACCAGTATAGTGATCCGTTTACTGCATCAACCCCGGCAACACCATGCATTAACAATTGCAGGTCGAAATTCCTGAAGAATCCATTGAATGATATACCGTACTGCCATTTTGGTGATGGATTTCCTATATAAGTACGGTCATCGGCATTAATATAACCGTTACCGTCAATATCTTTCCAAACCCTGTCGCCTGGTTTTGCATTTGTCTGGTATTCTGTTATTTCCCCGCTGGTAGCGGCACTTGCCGATTCGTTGAGGGCATCCAGATCATCCTGGTCGACAATAACATGATCGTAAACATATCCGTAATAAGAACCAAGAGGATGGCCGATATCAGTTCTTGTGGCATTTCCGACACCAGTCATGAATTCACCTTTTGAAATGGGAAGATCACCAACGGTACCCAGGGCCGTTACTTCATTTATGCTGTAGGTTGTATTCAACGAAATATTCCACCTGAAAGCACTTGAAGGGTTGCTGTTATATGTAAGTGAGGCCTCAAAGCCCGAGTTTTTCATGCTTGCAGCGTTTATCCACTGAGTTCCTACCTGTCCCGGATTGCCAAGGCCTGTGGTAAGAGGAAGCTGCGTTTCAATCAGGAGGTCTTTGTTCGATCTGTTATAGTAATCGAAAGTAAATCCAATCCTGTCCCTTAGCAAACCAAGGTCGAACCCAACATCGAACTGGGTTGTTTCCTCCCACTTCAGGTTTGGATTAGGTACGCTGTTGACAATTGAGCCGGTGGCAAATGTGAGGTCATCACCGAAAGAATAAACAATGTTGTTTCCTGTTCCTTTCCAAACATTTGAGGACGTAAGGAATGCAGGAATATTATCATTCCCGGTTTTACCGTAACTTGCCCTCAACTTCAGGTTTGAAACAGACGACAGTGATTTCAGGAACTCCTCTTCCGATATTGTCCATGCGACACCTACTCCATAAAATGTTCCCCACCTGTTATTGACTCCAAACACGCTTGAGGCATCGCGTCGCAGGCTGGCATTAAGCACATATTTCCCCTTATACGTATAGCCGACTCTCCCAAAATATGAAAGCCTTGATTTTCCGCTGTTTACCGATGAACCTGTTACTGAGGTTGAGTTTGCAAGGGCCAGATTTTGAATTGCATCACTTGTATAATCCGATCCGCTTGCAGAAATACTCCTGTAAACTCCGGCCGGGGCATATGTATTACCAAGGGTTGCTGTTAATTCATGAATGCCAAATGTGCGGTTAAACGAGAAATAATTCTCTAGTATGAACCCGTAATCGAAATTGTAATATTCGTTTATATCTGAGGTAGCACGGTTAAAGTTACCACCGTTGCAGGGATAGTTAAAGGTCATGTTATGGTAATTGCCTCCGTAGACTCTTCCCTGGGATCTGAATGACAATCCTTTGACAAGCTGGATCTCACCGGAAAGGTCAAGTTCCATGCTTAGGCCCCTGTCGTTATAATCAGTGTTACCTACCGTGTTCATAGGGTTATTTGCATCCTGAAGGTCTGTGACTTTGTCCATTCTCGCATAACCACCAAGGTTCGTGGGGTCATATACCGGAAGATATGGAGCCATCCTTAATGCCTCATTAAGGCTGGCAAGAACCCCATTGTTTATATCATTTTTTACCCTGAGGTTCTGGTTTAACAACACCCTTTTGTTGAACAGGTTCTCGCTGAGCTTTGCTCCTATGGTGATACGCTGAAAAGTCCTGTCGATGACGGTTGACTCCTGATTCTGGTATCCTGCTGAGAAAGCATATGTTACATTTTCAGTTCCTCCGCTGAACCTGAGGTTATGATCTGTAACAAAACCCCTCTGGAAGGTTATTGCCTGCCAGTCGGTCCTGTCGATGCGGACATCGGGCGACTGAAGCTTGGCAGTAATCTCAAGGCCGTTGGAATGCTGTATATCTGTGACAAGGTCAACGTATTCCGAAGCATTAAGCATGTCGAGCCGCTTTACGACATTGGCAAAACCTGCTGATCCTTCATATTCAACCTTAAGATCACCTTTTTTCCCGCTTTTTGTGGTAATAAGTACTACCCCATTAGCAGCTGCTGAACCATAAATTGCTGTTGTTGAAGCATCCTTCAGGATAGTAATATTCTCAATATCTTGTGGTGCCACCGAATTTATATCGCCACCCTGGATTCCATCTATTACATAAAGAGGATCAGTATTTGAAAATGATCCCATACCCCTTATTACAATTCTTGCACCCGAGCCGGGATCGCCGCTGTTGTTAGTCACCTGGACCCCGGCTATCTTTCCCTGCAGAACCTGCCGGGGATCGGTTGTAGCCAGTCCGACAATCTCATCGCTCTTAAGAGCTGAGGTAGCGCTGGCAACATTTCTTTTAACAGCCGATCCGTAACCTACTACTATTACCTCGTTCAACCCCATAAGCTCGCTCTCCATTGATACATCAAGCGTTGTCCGGCCGTTCAGGGCAATTTCCTGCGTAACATATCCGATAAATGAAAAAGATAACGTGGCATTTCTGTCAATTGAAGCAAATGAGTACCTTCCCTCTGCATCTGTAATGGTCCCGATCGTCGATCCAGCGACCTTGATGTTTACACCGGGCATGGCCTCATTTGTTGCGGCATCTCTTACGACACCGCGCACGGAAATCCCCTGCATTTCATCATAGGATCCGGAATTTCTCCCCCCTGCAGTTGCCGCCGTCAGGTTCCCTGCAAATACGAACAGGAAACAGGAAGCAACACAGGCATTTAGGAAAATCCTGCAGTTTCTCCATGAACTAAATTTTCTCATAATTGAAAGGTTTAATGGTTAGTAAAATAACTGATATAATACAACACCTTTTTTGTGAAAGAAAGCCGCTTGGATTATCAGGATAGTAAATTTATAACTAAAAAAAAAGGAAGTCAATTGATTTTGAACAATTATTTTACTACGTAAGAAAAAACTTTCCGTCCAGGCTAAGAACCTGTCAGAGAGCGCTTCCAGGCTTTCAGACCAACAAGGGACATTATGAGATAAATAATGTATAGGATCATGGTTGGATAAAGTCCTCTTGAAAGAAAAATCATTGCGGATACAAGATTCACGACTATCCACAAAAACCAGTGCTCGTAAATTTTCCTTGCAAGCATCCAGGTTGCAACTATTGATAAAGATGTAATAAACGAATCCCATTCGGGGACAGGTGAATCGGTTAATTTTGATAGTACTAGCAACATGGTAAAATATAGTCCTAAAAAAACACCTGTCAGAACCACCCCCGTTCTAAGCTTAATCCTTGTCACCTGAAGCATATCGCTTTGCCCTGAGCCCTGAGCCCACTGATCTTCACTTCCTGCTCCCTGCTCCACGCCCAATGCCCCCTGCTCTTTGCCCCGTGCCCTGTGCCCTGCTGCTCCCTTCATCCACCAGTACCATCCCGCACAACTCACTGCAAGATAATAAACCTGCAAACTCATGTCAGCGTAAAACCTGCTTGTAAAAAAGACCATTATGTAAAAGGCCGAGGTCACTATACCTACAGGCCATAACCAGATATTCTGCCTTATCTCAAGGATCACATAAATTATACCTGCGACAGATCCTAAAATTTCGATACGGTTTTCAACCATCCACTGTGCCAGCATCGCAACTTCATTTTAGAATGTAAATCCAAGTTTAAACATAAAATTGATGCCTGCCTGGGGAAAGTAATATGACCATGTCTTTTCGGCCCCATCTTCGTACCAGTTACCACCATAGGCATTGTTTGCATATTCTGCGTTGAAAATATTGTTTACAATAGTCTGTATCTCTACTTTCCTTAGGCAGTGAAACCAGGGTGCAAAGCCTATTATAAGATTATTTACAAGGTAAGGATCCAGCATTCGTCCGCTGTTCATAGTATTATCAAAATATTGTTTCCCAACATATTTGGTTATCAAATGAATATCAACGGAAGGCAGTGGTTTTATTGCGAAATCGCTTGTTCCTGTCAGGCTCGGGGAATATGCAATATCGACAGTTCCGAGTTTTTTATTCTTATATTCTGATGACCAGTCTGACGTATTATAATCGAGGTAATATTCTACGAAATCCCTGATTTTGTTCCGGCTCAGTGTCAGATTGAAATTCCATGTCATAAATTCAGCCGGAACAAAGCCTGCGCTCAGTTCAGCTCCGATCCTGTAACTCCTGTTGACATTTGTCATTATAGGATAACCTACGTTGCTCATTTCACCGGTTGGGACAAGCTGATCTTTATATAACATACCGTAGAGGTTAACAGCAAAAGAACTTTTTAACAGTTTCAGCCGGTAACCTGATTCAATATCAAATAATCTTTCAGCGGAAGGTGTTGCCTGCTCATCGCCTGACGCTTCCTTGAAATCGGTTCTGGTAGGCTCCCTGTGAGCAACTGAAACAGAAACATATGCCTCCTGGTCTTTCCCTGTTGTAAAAAATAATCCGGTTTTTGGATTGAAAAAATTGAAAATGTGGGTCTGTCCGATGTTTTTAAGATCATCATCTATCCCCTCAAGGATATATTTTATATACCTGTACTGGAGATCACCGAAAAAGGAGATAAAGGGAGAAATATTTGCTGTCATTTTGCCGTACAGGCTGGCCTCTCTCTTTTCACCTTTGTTGAAATACCATTGATAGTCCTTTTCAACCTGACCGGGATTTTGCATCCATATTATACGTCCGAAATGATCGCCCGAATAGAGGTTAATTCCTCCTCCCATGTTTGCATCTATCTTCTCATTTTTATATTTAAACGAATAGACAATTCCATAAAAGTCATTAACCATCCATTTTCTTCTGATAAGATCTGTGATAAACAGGGTAGTGTCGCTTATTTTTACATTTTGAAGCCCATAATCACTAAAAGGTTCATCTTCCTTATATTCTTCATAATAACCTTTACCCTTTGTGTAATGCAAAGCCGTGTGAAAAGAAAGATCACCAGTCAGCTGCCGGCTGAAGATCAGCTGATAGTGATCCTGACTATAATTATCGCTTTCATTGTTGTAATATCTCGTAATGCCATTTTCATCAGTGTATTCACCGGCTGGATTATACCTCCTGTCTGTCCCAAGCATTTCCTTTGGCACACCCCACCAGCCAATCCCGGTATGCTCCCTTCCGAGTATCACATTTGTCTTTATAAGCGATCTGCCCGACCTGTACAACCCGCTCAGGAAGGCTGACTGGTGATCGGAACCTGTTCTTTTAATATATCCGTCACTTTTCACATCTGAGAATCGCATCTGAAAAGCAAATCTATCTTTCAGGAGACCTGTCCCTGCTGTCAAGTTGTTCTTGAAAGTTCCGAATGAACCTGCTGAAGAATTGATCCGGGCAAATGGCTCATTTTCAATCCCTTGTGTCTGAATGTTTATCGAAGCCCCGAAAGCTCCGGCTCCATTTGTGGAGGTTCCTGCTCCCCGCTGAACCTGGATATTGTCAACTGAAGAGGAGAGATCAGGAAGATCAACCCAGAAAACCTGCTGCGATTCAGGGTCATTCAAGGGAATACCATCGATTGTAACATTAATGCGGCTGGCGTCCGTACCTCTTATCCTCATGCTTGTGTATCCAACACCGTTCCCCGCCTCAGAAGTTTCAACAAATGATGGTGTAAGGGTCAGAATATATGGCATGTCACTGACCGTTCCCAGATTTTCAATGATAGTCTTATCTACATTTGCATATGCAAGAGGTGCCCGGCTGCCTGCCCTGGTTGAACTTATTACCACATCATCGGTCATAACTGATTTCTGGGTGAGAATAATATCAATTATTGTATCCGATTCCACAAAAAGATCGCAGACCCTGGTTTCATATCCAATAAAGGAATAGCTCAGTTTATTTTCACCTGCCCTTATATTTTCAATCTTATAATAGCCTCCGGCATCTGTTACCGTACCCTTGAAAGTGCTTTTAAGGATAACGGTTGCACCTGCGAGAGCATTCCCTGATGGATCAGTTACCCTGCCTTTTACAGTGTAACTTTCATCAGTTCCGGAAAAGGAATAAGCCTGCAAAACAGATAACGTAAATAAAAACATAAAACAGATCTTCATGCCCTATCAATGTTTATGAATCAATAACCTCTGAAGATGGGACCGTACTCTTAAGCTGGTGATTATTATTATACTCTCATTTCCCTCCGCCGGCATTACCCGGATCAGGTGTAAGGGTTTGATCTCAGCCCGTAGTATTAAGGCACCCCATATTCGATAATGCAAATTTACGATCTTTTAATGGATTTCATTAATACTTCATGGCTTTTTATGCTGATCAATATTTTTTGTTAAATTGCCGTTAAATTAGGGGAATATAATAAATGAGGACTCTTCTTGAAAAACTTAACTACAAAGGCCAGCAGCGAATTGCATTGATCAATGCCGAAAAAAACTTCAGGCATGCACTTTTAAAAGAAATAAAAGGGATACAGTTAGATAGTGAAATTGATCCCCGGTACCCATACGATTTTATGATATTGTTTGTAAGAAACTCATCTGAAGTCGACGAATTAACACCTGCTGCACTTCATAACCTTAAGGTTGACGGAATATTATGGTTCTGCTTTCCAAAAAAAAGCTCGGAAAAGGCATCCCCTGGCCTCGACAGGGATCATGGGTGGAAAGCATTGAATGATCTCGACTTTTTCGGTATAAGGCTTGTAAATGTGAATGAGGACTGGTCAGCAATGAGATTCAGAAATATTAAATTCATCAAATCCTCTTCAGACAGATTTAAACCCAAAAAGTAACGACAAAATAACATTAAACGCTGAAAAACTGAAACCTGATCTGACCTGAAAAACGATATTTAGTTTAATTTTACTATCAGACTGGACATCACGGATCATTAAAAGAGAACAACCTTACATGCCTTTTAAGAGGAAAGGAGTTTATCAAATGATTAAGACCACTGTAATAGAAACTCCCCTTGGCGAAATGAAAGCAGCTGCCGTTAACGAAGGCATCTGTCTCCTTGCATTTGCTGATTCCCAAAACCTCAGCTCAGAGCTCGAAGAACTTGAACGCATTTTTGGTTCAGGTATCAGACCAGGAAGCAACTGGCACCTGTGGGCCCTTAAAAGACAGTTAAAGGAGTATTTCAAAGGCAAAAGGAAAGTGTTCTCCCTGAAATTGGTAACTCCCGGAACAGATTTCCAGAAGGAAGTCTGGAATGGCCTGAAGGAAATACCATATGGATCCACAATCTCATACCACGAACAAGCCGAAAAGCTTAACAATCCCGGTGCAGTAAGGGCAGTAGGCCATGCAAACGGTTCAAACCGGATTGCCATTGTCATACCATGCCACCGTGTTATCGGATCTGACGGAAACCTGACAGGCTATGGAGGAGGTCTGGATAGGAAACGCTGGCTGATCGACAACGAAAAAAAATATTCAGGAAAGCCGGTTGACGGAATCCTGTTTTGAATCTTTAACCAATCAAACATAAAATGAAACCTCAGAACTACACCAGAATCTTAATATTTATTTCTCTGTCTTGCATATTAATGATCATCTCAGGCTGTGCTGATAATGAAGTCGTCGATCAGTGCCTGACAGGCCATACTTACGGTTTTTTCGGCGGGCTATGGCACGGGTTCATTGCACCATTCGATTTTATAGGTATGCTGTTTGATAAGGATATCACAATGTATGCACAGAACAATAATGGAGGCCTCTATGCTCTCGGATTTCTCATGGGAAGCGGCGGATGGGGATTTTTTGGAGGTAAAGGTGTCCACAGGGTTCGGCATCACCGGGTGAACTACAAATCACAGAAATATGATGATGCAGAAATCGTTGAATAAAGACGCCTTGATAATTAAGACAAGGATTCATTGAGACCATTCCCGAAAGATGCCGGAAATTGAAAAGATCATTGATATTGAAAAAGAGTTTAAAAGAAGTAACTCTGTATTTCTGAGATCAATTCCATCCTTTATTATACGGATGATCGAAAAGCTTATCTGTCAGGATGAAATGAATGAAACCATTTACCGTAACAGGGATAAGACAGGTGTTCCTTTTGTCAGAGATGTGCTTGAATACTGGAATGTCAGGGTAAATGTACATGGGATGGAGAAAATTCCTGACAATGGGAGGTTTGTATTTGCAGCCAACCATCCTGTTGGCGGAATTGATGCTCTCTCATTTTTCAGCATCGTAGGCAGTATGTTTCCAGATATAATTTCTCCCTCAAACGAGCTTCTCAATATTATCCCGAATCTCAGGCCCGTTCTTCTGGGATTGAATGTTTTCGGCAGAAATTCGAAAGATACTGCAGAGGAACTTAACAAACTCTATGAATCGGATAGTCAGATCCTTATCTTTCCTGCAGGCGAAGTTTCAAGAAGAAATCAAGGATCAATATCTGACATTCCCTGGCAGAAAAGCTTTGTTACCAAGTCAATTCAACATAAAAGAGATATTGTCCCGGTTTTTATAAGCGGAAGGAATTCAAATCTGTTTTATAACATTGCTCGTATACGTAAGATGCTGGGTATCAAAATGTACCTTGAAACCATCCTTCTTCCCCGCGAAATGATGAAACAACACGATTCCACAATATCTGTTGTTTTTGGCGATGTCATTTCATATAAGACATTTACACGCGAGCTTACGCATCCTGAATGGGCTCAATACGTAAAGGATGAAGTATATAGACTATCAGAAACCTTAAAATTTAACTAAAAATCCAATAAAATGAAATCCAATAAAAGCTTTTCGATAACACTACGGATATTGAAAAGGATCGTGGTTTTGATGATAATATGCCTCTTGATAGTGAAATGCACCGGTTCCGGGAAAAATATCGGTCTGGAGGCAGGGTTCAAAAATCCTCCTGAAAGTGCAAAGCCACGTGTATGGTGGCACTGGATGAACGGAAATGTAAGCAAGGAAGGGATCAGGGCTGACCTGGAATGGATGCATCGTACTGGTATCGCCGGGTTTCAGAATTTTGATGCCGGCCTTGCATCCCCGCAGATAGTGGCAAAACGTCTAATCTATATGACGCCTGAATGGAAGGATGCCTTTCTCTTTACAACAAAACTTGCTGACTCGCTGGGCCTTGAAATGGCTATTGCCGGATCTCCTGGCTGGAGCGAAAGCGGGGGTCCGTGGGTTACTCCTGCTCAGGCTATGAAAAAACTGGTCTGGAGTGAAATAAGGATCGAAGGAGGCAAATCATTTGACGGAATACTGCCACATCCTCCATCAACCACAGGTATATTCCAGAATATCGGGGAGCTTGGCGGCTATACAAGCGGAATGTCGACAGACAATGACATACCTGAATTCTATGCTGATGCTGCAGTTATAGCTTTCCGCTTGCCGGAAAATGAAAGGTCGCTTGCTGAGATGAACGCAAAAGTAACCTCCAGTGCAGGAAAATTTGACCTTGCTGATCTGACTGACGGTGATCTGACAAATTATTCATTTCTGCCCGCCGCCAAGAACGGGGAAAAAGCATGGATCAGCTTTGAATTAAGTGAACCTGCAACAATGCGATCACTCTCGATGGTGAAAAGAGAGACAGGAATGAGATTTCCCGGAATTACAGGCGGACCCCAGGTTGAGAGAACGCTTGAGGCATCAGACGATGGAAAATCGTTCAGACAGATTCTTAAAATACCAGCCGGAGGTACATCTCAGAATACATATACATTTGCACCTGTCACAGCCCGTTTTTTCAGAATTTCCTTCCTTATTCCTCCACCGCCTCAGGTCGATCGCGGAATTGCCTCATATTTCGGGATAAACACTTCAGGGATGAAACCTCCTGAAAGAGGTATCAATATCTCCGAGCTAGTGCTTTATCCTGATGCCAGGATAAACAGATTTGAAGACAAAGCAGGATTTACAGCAGCTGCCGGAATATATGAAATGGCTACCATACCGGATGGCATAGAAAACTGTATAAAAAAAGAGAATGTCGTTGATCTCACCTCCATGATGAACTCTGATGGCAGACTTCAATGGACGCCTCCGGAGGGCAGGTGGGCTATACTTCGCCTTGGCTATTCCCTTACCGGGCATAAAAACTCTCCCGCATCACCTGAAGCAACAGGTCTTGAGGTTGATAAGCTTAATGCAGGTCACGTTAAAGCATATTTTGAAAATTATCTTGATCAGTACAAGGATGCTACCGGAGGACTTATGGGTAAGAAAGGACTTCGATATATTATTACCGATAGCTGGGAGGCTGGCGTTCAGAACTGGACAGACAGTATGATGACAGAATTTTCTGATCGCCGTGGATATGATATTGTTCCGTGGCTGCCTGCACTCACAGGTCATATTGTGGAAAACGCCGAAGCCAGCGACAGGTTCCTCTGGGATTTCAGAAAAACAATTGGGGAACTGACCGTCGAAAATCACTATGATCAGCTGACAACTATCCTGAAACAGAGGGGAATGGGCCGCTATACAGAGTCACATGAAAGCGGCCGTGCATTCATTGGGGACGGCATGGATGTAAAACGCAAGGCTCACATACCAATGAGCGCCACATGGACCCCTGGCGGGTTTGCCGGAAGTGAAACTGAAGGAGTGGCGACAAGATACAGAGCTGATGTCCGCGAATCGGCATCTGTTGCCCATCTTTACGGCCAGAACCTTGTAGCTGCAGAATCTATGACAGCGATAGGAAATACCTGGGCATTCTCACCTGAACGCCTTAAACCCACTGCCGATATGGAGCTTGCAATGGGATTGAACAGATTCGTCATCCACACATCAGTCCACCAGCCTGTTAATGATAAGATCCCCGGCCTGGGCCTCGGACCTTTTGGTCAGTGGTTCACCCGTCATGAGACCTGGGCGGAACAGGCACTGCCATGGACAACCTATCTTGCACGAAGCTCATACATGCTCCAGCAGGGCAAATTTGTGGCAGATATTGCTTATTACTACGGTGAGGATAATAATATAACCGCGCTTTTCGGAAACAAACTTCCTGAAATACCTGAAGGTTACAATTATGATTTTGTCAGTTCGGATGCCCTTCTGAACCTGCTTTCAGTCAAAAATGGGAAAATTTTAACTGCCTCAGGGATGAGCTACAAAATCCTGGTTCTCGACAAAAACAGCATCTATATGCCTTTATCCGTCCTGAGAAAAATAGCAGACCTGGTCGAAGCCGGAGCAATTGTACTCGGACAAAAACCTGTTTCGTCACCAAGTAACAGCGATGATCCTGACCAGTTTAAGAATCTCGCTGACAGACTCTGGTCATCTCAAAAAGGCGTTACAACTTCCGGTAAAAGGAAAGTGTATTCCGGTAGTAACTTAAGAGATGTTCTAAGAGAACTAAATATAGAACCTGATTTTCAATATACTGGACCAGATCCTGATACTCGGCTTTTGTTTGTACATCGCTCTCTTCCCGGAACTGACATTTACTGGGTAAATAACAGGAAATCGGTAAATGAAATAGCTGATGCTATATTCAGAGTTGAAGGAAGGGAGGCTGAAATCTGGCATCCCGAGAACGGACGAATTGAACCCGCGTCTTTTGAGATCTCTGATGGTATGACCAGGGTTCCTCTCAGTCTTGTTCCGAATGATGCAATTTTTGTTGTTTTCCGAAAAAGGACATCAGAACGGTCACGAATTATACCTCAGCCTGCAGAGACTCTACTGACAGAAATAAAAGGGCCATGGAATCTTGCTTTCCAAACCGGCAGGGGTGCTCCCGACAAAATAAGCCTGGATACGCTTTCAGAATGGAATATGAATCCCGATCAGGGAGTAAAATACTTTTCAGGAACATGCACATATTCAAAAACCATCGATGTTCAGCAAAAATGGATTGATGAAAATAAAACCATCTGGCTGGATCTTGGAAAAGTTAAAAATCTTGCAGAAGTCATAATTAACGGAAAATCATTTGGTGTAATCTGGAAAACACCTTTCAGGATCGAAATAACCGGAGGACTTAAATCAGGATTAAATGACCTTGAAATAAAAGTTACGAACCTGTGGGTAAACCGTCTTATAGGAGATCAGCAGCCCGGATCTGAAAAGAAATATACCTATACCACAATGGCATTCTACCAGGCTGATTCGCCTCTTCTTCCTTCAGGCCTTCTGGGTCCTGTAGAAATATTTGGCATATCAGGTAACTAACTGCCACATAAATACAATACTAAGTAAAAATGAAAATAGCATCATCATCCGTAAAAGGAAAGTTATTTTTTCTCTCCCTTCTTATTACATTTTCACTGGCCTCAGGATTTTGCAATTCCATTTATGGTGCATCAGTATCCGTAATCGAGTATACGATTTCAATGGAAAATCCTAATAATCATTACTTCCATATCTCACTGGACTATTCCGGCATTAAGGATAACAATACCGAGCTTAAAATGCCTGTCTGGACCCCTGGTTACTACATGATTATGGATTATCCTAAAAATGTATTGAATTTCAGGGTGACCGATGCTTCGGGAAAAGATCTGTCGTGGAAAAAAACAACAAAAAACAGATGGAAAATTAATACAGCCGGTGTTAAATCGATCCATGTAAGCTATGATGTTTATGCTTTCAGGGTCTCAGTTGCAGATTCATTCCTTGATGACGGAAGAGGATTTATTTCTCCTACAGGAATTTACATGTATCCTGCTGGCCTGAAGGACCATCCTGTAATTGTAAAGGTCAGACCTTATGAAAAGTTCAGGGAAGTATCAACCGGCCTCGATCCGGTACAAGGTAAAGATCTTACCTTTTATGCGCCTGACTTTGACGTTCTCTATGATTGTCCGATACTTGCCGGAAATCAGGAAATCCTGAAATTTGAATCTGGTGGCATTCCTTATACAATTGCAGCTGAAAACCTTGGCAGTCTTAACAGAACAGAACTGATAAACGATTTCTGCAGAATTGTTGAAACGGCAACCTCAATAGTAGGAGAAATTCCATACCGTCATTATACTTTCATCATGATGAACAATGGCATGGGTGGACTCGAACATACAAATTCAATGGCCGTTTTCACAAACCGCCTAAACTCAGAATCAGGCAGGATAGGGAATGGACGGCTTTCATTCATAGCCCACGAGTTTTTCCACCTTTACAATGTAAAAACAATAAGGCCGATCGATCTTGGACCATTCGACTACGACAAGGAAAATTACACAACAATGCTCTGGTTCTCCGAAGGAGTGACTTCCTATTATGAAAATCTGATACTTAACAGGGCAGGATTCTTTAAAAGGGAGGATGTATTAAAAGAGATGACTTCCTCAATCTCAGCTTATGAAAATGTTCCGGGCCGTCTTTTTCAGTCAGTTGCTGCTTCAAGCTTTGATTCCTGGATGTTCTTTCTGAACAGGTCGGAAAATGCTGCAAATACCACAATATCATATTACGACAAAGGATGTGCTGTTGGAATGCTCCTTGATCTGAAAATAAGATATGAATCTGGAAATCTTAAGTCACTCGATGACGTAATGAGGACCCTTTACACCACCTATTACAAGGGTAAAAAAAGAGGATTTACTGACAAGGAGTTCCGGGAGGTTTGTGAAAAAATTGCAGGAAAGTCACTGAATGAGATATTTGATAGCTATATTCCAACAACAAACGAAATCGATTATAAAAAATATCTTGCATATGCAGGCCTCACAATTGATACGGATCCTGTGGAATCGGATGGGTACTGGATCGGAGCAGATGTCCGCCAGAACGGGGATAATGTGGTCATTACAAGGGTCGAATGGGATTCTCCGGCATGGAAGGCAGGTCTCAGCGGACAGGACGTTATAACCGAAATAAACGGTCAGAAGGCCACATTGGATCTTTTCAATGAAACTCTGCATAATTCTGTAATAGGAAACAAAATAGTTTTTAAGACTGTTCACAGGGATATTTCAAATGAATCAGTTATCACTCCTGTGAAAAAAATAACAAGAAGTTTTGCAATCCGGCCGGCATCAGATATTACCCCGATTCAGGAAGCAATTCTCAATTCATGGCTTAAATAATTGATGCAAAAGGAAAAGAAAATTTATGCCTCTGATATTTCGTAACGCTATCGTCCGGAAACCAGGCCGCTCAGTTGTCAATGGTTTGTCCACATCAGGCTTAGGAGTTCCTGATTATGACAGGACCCTTTTCCAGCACTCGGAATATATCAGAAAGCTTAAAGAATGCGGTCTCACAGTTAAGATACTCGACCCTTCTGAAGAATTTCCCGACTCTGTTTTTATTGAAGATGTCGCACTCTGTACTTCGCGATTCGCATTGATAACAAACCCCGGGGCTCCATCCAGAAAAGGCGAAATAAAAGTCATGAATAAGGTTCTTAAAGAATATTTTGAAAATATTGAGAACATTACTGAACCAGGAACATTGGAAGCCGGCGACGTCATGATGGCCGGAGAACACTTTTTTATAGGAATTTCCGAGCGGACAAATCATAGCGGAGCTGATCAGCTAATAAGGATACTTGATAAATATGGGTTTACTGGTTCAAAGATCCACTTGTCAGGCATGCTTCACCTGAAATCAGGCGTATCATACCTGGAAAATAATGTTATTCTTTTAACAAAAGAACTTGCAGTTCATGAGGAATTTGGATCTTTCAGAAAAATTATCGTTCCCGATAGTGAGGGGTATGCTGCAAATTCGGTCTGGCTTAACGGGAAAATCCTTCTTCCTGAAGGCTTTCCGGAAACCAGAAGGTTGATAAATAATGCCGGCTTTGATACAATGGTTACAGATGTCTCGGAATTCAGGAAGCTTGATGGTGGTCTGAGCTGTCTTTCATTAAGGTTCTGATCCGGCAGGAAATCGGTATTGCCGGATCTAAACCGGATTGTTATCTTCTTTGTTTTTTCTTTTTTGCTTTATCCCCTTGATAACAAGAAATGCGATAAAGATTATCCCGACTCCGATCAGAATATCATCAAGGTATGGGAAGATCTTATCCCTGAGGTCATAAATAAAGTAACCTATAATAGCAAGGACAATATTCCATATTCCTGCTCCGGCCAGACTGTAAAGAATAAAGTCTTTCATGTTCATTCTGGCAAGCCCAGCCGGAATGGATATAAGCTGCCTTACAGCCGGAACAAGCCTGCCAATAAAAGTTGAAGCTTTCCCGTGCCTGATAAAATACTTTTCAGCATTCTCTACTTTTTCCTTTGATAAAAGGAGCATCTTTCCCGGCATTGAGTCAGCGAATTTATAAACGATAGGACGTCCAAGGTATTTGGCAAAATAATAGTTGAAAACAGCTCCTATCAATGCGCCTGCTGTTCCTGCCAGAACAACTCCGATTACATTCAGATCACCCTGAGCAGCTTTATATGCTGCAAATGGGATTACTACTTCTGACGGGAAAGGGATAAAAGAGCTTTCAACAGCCATAAGGAGCAGGACAGTGAAGTAGTTCAGATTGGCCATGTACCAATCAATAACTGAATTAATTATCTCCATTTCAGAATTTTAAAATAAAAGCATCAACAGGTCCTTAAATAACGCCCGCAACCGGTTATAGATTTTGGACCACCAAAAATAACATAATCATCGGTTTTTTGCAGTGATCTTCTCTCTGAATGCTCTGATCCATGCGGGTACGGCATTGAATACGATAATAAAAACGGAAATTATTATTGATACTGTGAGTACAAGGTTTATAATACCGGGAACCATTGTTTCCTCTGAATAAAGCTGTGGAAGGTAAATATTTTTTATGTTCAGCATAGCAGCCGTGAGGGTAGTTATTCCCACAAAAAGCATCGGTACTATGGTTATCCATGCATATTTAAGCCTTCCCCGGTTTATTATGAATGATGTTCCTATTGCAAGGGCCACGGTTGCAAGAAGCTGGTTTGCCGACCCGAACATTGGCCATATTGTTGCGACAGTCCCTGTAAAGATAAAGTAAGCCCATGCGAAAACTATAATGCCGCTTGTGATAAGATTTCCGGGAAGCCAGTCGGTCCTGAGGAAAGGCTTATATACTTTTCCGAAGGTTTCCTGAAGGACAAATCTTCCTATTCTTGTTCCGGCATCTATGGTAGTAAGAATGAACAAGGCTTCAAACATTATGGCAAAATGATACCAGTACGACATCAGATGGTTCATACTAGGAATCGACGAAAAGATATATGCCATTCCGACGCCAAGGGATACAGCCCCGCCGGTACGTCCTGCGATTTTTTCCCCGACATTTGCGGAGAGCTGGTCAAGGTTCGATTCGGTGAAACCCATTTCATGCAGCCGGGGCAGAACAGCCTGAATTTTATCAAGAGGGACATTTATCTGAAAATAATCAAGGGGTAAAAGACTTGTGGCAGCTATCAGGGCCAGAATGCTTACTGCCCCTTCAGTCAGCATTGCTCCTACGGCTATGGGTTTTATATGTGATTCCTTCATTATCATCTTTGGTGTTGTTCCCGAACTGACAAGGGAGTGAAATCCGGAAATGGCCCCGCATGCTATTGTTATGAACAGATAGGGAAATAACTTGCCCGGAATGATTGGCCCTCCTCCTTTGTCAAAAGCAGTAAATGCAGGCATTTTTATTTCAGGGGCTACAATGATAAGGCCAATGGCCAGAAGGGCAATCACAGAGATCTTCATTATTGAACTGAGGTAATCGCGTGGTGAAAGAAGCAGCCATACCGGAAGAACCGAGGCTAGAAACCCATAGACTGCTATTAAAATAGTCAGGGATTTATGATCGAACGTGAACCATCCTGCAAATCGTGAATCCGGAATATACCTGCCGGCTATTACAACAACGATAAGCATCAGCACTCCGAAGAGTGTAGCTTCGAAAGTCTTTCCCTTTCTTATCCTGAACATCCATAATCCCATTAAAATCGCGATGGGGATGGTTGAAGCTATGGTGAATGTCCCCCATGAACTTTCTGCAAGCGCATTCACTACAACAAGGCCTAGTCCTGCAAGTGCAACTACTATGATCAGTATTATTGCAAAAGACGTTGTTGCTCCGCTCACTTTTCCTATCTCTGCCTTTGCTATTGCTGCGAGCGATTTTGCATCATGCTGGACTGAGGCTGTCAGAATAATAAAGTCATGAACCGCCCCGGCAAGAACCGACCCCAGCAGCATCCAAAGAAAACCGGGCATAAAGCCGAACTGAGCCGCGAGAACAGGACCTACCAGAGGCCCTGCCCCTGCTATTGCCGCAAAATGATGCCCGAACAATACCCATTTGTTCATTGGATAATAGTTCTGCCCGTCGTACAGTCTGTAAGCCGGAGTCTGCGCCAGGTCATTGATGACAGCAGCCTTCGCTGCCACAAAGCTGAAATATAATCTGTAAGCCAGGACAAATACCACTATTGTCCCTATTACAACGGGCATCGCATTCATTGAGACTTTTTTTCATGTTTTTGTGAGGCTGAATATAATAATTTCCCGATTCACCGGCAATTGAATTCATAATATACGGTTTATTCTTACCGGAAGAGCCTGGTCAATTATTATGGGAACTTTCTCCACTGAAGTATTAGTAGAATCTAGCTGAAGGGCTTTTATGTCGCTCAGACTTATTTTTGAGGTGAGTTTATTCAAGGCTATTATGAAGCTCTCCCATCTGGTAAGTTTATAATCCCGGATTAAGATCCTTTCTATAATAATAAACTGAAACTCTCCCTGAAAACCATGGGCCCTAAGAGATTCATAACTGCTCCCGGGTTTGAATTCTCCTGAATTTACCATATCCTCAACCGCTTCCTTGAAATACAGGTTTATTTTAGGCTCCACCTTGAAGCCAATATGAAAATCAAGCCGGATCAATGTGCCGGGGATTATCTGTTCGACCTCATATTCAAAACGTGCCGGATCATCAACCCTGTCAACGTGAACTAGCCAGTATGTCTTAGCTCTTTTGGGCTGCTTCTGGAAAATTGAATAAAGCACCTTCGACTCCACCTCCTCCCTGTTGTTGGCTTTTATTATATATACAAGGTTTGTAGCTGTGAGAGGGACAGACCTGTCTTCACTAAGATCCTTTATAAGAGGAAGATAATCGGCGATTTTCGAGAATGTGATATGACGGTTCCTGATCTTCCTTGCAAAATACCAGCTCATCATTACCAGAAAATACAGAGATGCGAGAAGCAGGGTAAACCATCCCCCATACATGAATTTGTGAAGGTTCGCTACCAGAAATGCACCTTCAATAGTCAGAAAAACCACTAGTATTATAAAAGAATAAATTTGACCGGGAGCTTTCTGGAAAAGATAATAGGACAAAAGAAGAGTTGTCATTATCATTGTTATTGTGATTGCCAGTCCATAGGCAGCTTCCATGTTCGAGGAGCTTTTAAAGGCGATCACTACAAGACTGCATGTTATCCAGAGAAACCAGTTTACAAATGGAATATATACCTGTCCCTTGACATTGGTCGGATATAATATCCTTATCTTTGGCCAGAAATTGAGGGATACTGCCTCACTAATAAGTGTAAATGACCCGGTTATAAGGGCCTGACTGGCAATAATGGCTGCAGCAGTTGATATAAGGATACCTGGCAGGAGAAACCATCCGGGCATTATCGAGAAAAAAGGATTGAAATGGTCTCCGCTGATCTTGTTCTCCATCAACCATGCTCCCTGTCCGAAATAGTTTAACAACAAAGTACTCTTGACAAAGATCCAGGATATCCTGATGTTCTTTCTTCCGCAATGTCCAAGATCGGAATATAGTGCCTCTGCACCCGTTGTACAAAGGAATACCGCCCCGAGAAGAATGAATCCTCCGGGAAATTCCGAAAGGAACCGGAATGCATATAAAGGATTTACCGCAGCAAGAATTCCGGGATGCCGGGCAACCTGTACACCTCCTGTTACTCCAAGCATGAGAAACCAAATTACCATAACAGGCCCGAATGAACCACCTACAACATTGGTTCCGAATTGCTGTATGAAAAACAATCCTGCAAAAATAAGCAGCACAATCGGAATAACAGGGATCCCCGGATTTAATAGTTTTAAGCCCTCAATCGATGATGTTACTGTAATGGATGGAGTTATCACTCCATCGGCCAGAAGTGCAGATCCCCCTATCATTGTGAGTATTGCCGCCCATGATGATTTTTTCTTCATCAGGGCAAAAAGAGCATATATTCCTCCTTCCCCTTTATTGTCGGCTTTCAGTGTTATCAGAACATATTTTATTGTCGTCTGAAGTGTAAGCGTCCAGAAAACACATGACAGAGAACCATAAACAAGAAGATCATTGAAACTGGCAGAACCTCCTAATGCAATGGCTTTCATCGTATACAGAGGACTTGTCCCCAGATCTCCATATACGATTCCGAGGGTTACGACCAATCCCGCCAGAGAAAGCCTGCTTAAATCAGGATGGTGCTTTTCATCTTTCATAACATGCTGTTGCGGGTCATATCCATCCGTTTTATCCTTTGATGGGCAGGCTGGTCGATCAGGATCGGAACCTGTTCAATAACAGTATTCGTTGCATCAAGCTGAAATGAAACAATATCTGTAATATTAAGCTTACCTGCCAGGTTATGCAGGGTAAGAATAAAATTCTCGATATTGCTCAGCTTAAAATCACGGGGCATTATCCTTTCAATAAGAATAAATTTGAAATCGCCGGGGACATTATGCTTTTTCAGAGAATCATAACCGCTCTCAAGCCTAATTTCTCCCGATTCTGTAAGATCCTCAATAACTTCCCTGAAATAAAGGTTTATCTTAGGTTCAACCTTGAACCCAATATGAAAATCTATTCTGATGAGAATATCAGGAATGATCTGTGTTACCTGATAATTAAACTGATTAGGATCATTTACCCTGTCGACGTGGATCAGCCAGTATTTATCAGCCCGCTTAGGTTGTTTCTGGAAGATAGAATAAACTACTTTCGATTCAACCTGATCTTTTCTGTTTGCCCTGATTATATAAACGAGGTTGGTTGCCGTTTTTGGGACCGATTCATCTTTTGCCAGATCCCTGAAAAGATCAGTGTACTTGTTAAGATTTGCAAATGTGATATATCTGTTCTTGATCTTCCTTCCGAAGTACCAGCCGAACATAACAAGGAAATATATTGAAGCAAGCAGAAGTGTTACCCATCCACCGTTTTGGAATTTATGCAGGTTAGCCGTAAGAAAGCTTCCTTCAATTGTCAGGTAAACAAGGAACATAATTATTATTATCCTGTGGTTCACCCCTTTCTGGAAAAGATAATATGAAAGAAGCAATGTCGTCATTATTTCCGTTATGGTAATAGCCAGACCATAAGCAGCTCCCATATTATCAGATTTCTGGAATGAAGCAACGACTATGGTGCATGCGACCCAGAGCACCCAGTTAACGAAGGGAATATAAACCTGCCCTCTTACCCAGGTTGGATGCAATACCCTCACCCTTGGCCAGAAATTCAGGGAAATTGCTTCGCTTATCAGTGTAAAAGATCCGCTGATGATCGCCTGGCTTGCTATTATTGCAGCTGCTGTGGCAAGAATTATCCCGGGTAGAAGAAACCATCCCGGCATGATCTCAAAAAAGGGATTAACATCGGTCCCCTTGCTGTAATGCAGAATCAGCCATGCTCCCTGTCCAAAATAATTCAGCAGAAGGCATAACTTCACATAAATCCACGAAACCCTTATGTTTGCCCTGCCACAATGACCGAGATCGGCATAAAGTGCCTCGGCGCCTGTTGTACATAGGAAAACAGCCCCCAGAAGGATAAATCCTCCGGGGTATTCAGTCAGAAATTCAAATGCATAAACCGGATTAACAGCTTCCAGGATAAAGGGATGAGCAAGAATCTGTGAAATCCCCAGCGTACCGAGAGTGGTGAACCAAATCAGCATTATTGGTCCAAATGAGCTCCCTATAAAGTTTGTCCCGAATTGTTGTATGAAGAAAAGAACAGCAATTATGAACAATACTATAGGTACTACAGGAATATTCGAATTAAAGAGCTTTAGTCCCTCAATAGCAGATGTAACTGTTATCGAAGGTGTTATGACGCCGTCGGCAAGAAGTGCAGCTCCGCCTATCATTGTAAGCACCGCTGCCCATGTTGATTTCCGCTTCATCAGGGCAAAAAGGGCAAAAATTCCGCCTTCCCCATTATTGTCGGCTTTAAGTACAATTGTTATATACTTTATGGTTGTCGATAAGGTAAGAGTCCAGAATATGCATGAAAGGCCTCCGTAAATCAGAAGTTCATTGTAATATTCTCCTCCTGCGATAAGGATAGCGCGCATCGTATAAAGAGGACTTGTTCCAAGATCCCCGAATACAATTCCCATTGTAACGATTACGCCTGCAAGTGACAGATTTTTAATATCCCGGTAATTCCGCGATTCTCCCATAAGATGACTTTTCAATAAGTCGGTCCAGGTCCAGGCCGGCAAATTTAATAATTATTAATTTTGCTAATTCTTCAAATGGAAATATTTTATGTTCAGAAAGATATACATATTGATCCTTCTTGCAGCTTTTGCATGGACTTCAGGTGCTCAGGACAGCGGATCTTCAGCAATGAAATTATCCCTACTTTTTATAGGCGACATTATGGGCCATGATGAACAAATCTGGTCGGCAGAAGACAGAATTACACATACCTACAGCTATGATGACGTGTTTCAGTATGTCAGAAATGAAATATCGGAAGCCGATATAGCATTCGCCAATTTTGAAGTCACTCTTGCTGGTACTCCTTACAGAGGTTACCCGGCATTCAGCTCTCCTGCTGCTCTGGCCGCTGCCTGCAAAAATTCGGGAATTGACTTTCTGGTAACAGCTAACAACCATTCAGCCGACAGGGGAAAAAAAGGGATATTGTCTACTATTGACAGACTCGACAGCCTTGGAATACCCCATACCGGAACTTTTAAGGATAAGGTTGCACGGGACTCGCTATATCCACCGGTTATTGAAATGAACGGATTCAGACTTGTATTACTTAATTACACATACGGAACCAATGGTATAATCGTTCAACCTCCGGCTGTAGTGAATATGCTTGAGAAGAATAGTGTAACTGCCGATATTGAAAAAGCAAAGCAGATTAAACCCGATGTCATTATTCTTTTCCTCCACTGGGGCACAGAGTATGACACTATCCCCGGAAAAACACAAACAGATCTTGCTGATTATTTCTTCAGTCTGGGTGTCGACATTATAATCGGATCTCACCCGCATGTAATACAAAGGATGGAATGGAGAAGAAACGAGAATAACATAAAAGACGGTCTGGTTGTCTATTCTCTTGGCAATTTTGTCTCGAACCAGAGACGCCTGCATACCGACGGAGGCACCATGGTAAGGATTGAACTTACAAGAAATGGGGACAAAGTAAGTATTTCCAATGCAGGATATTACCTTACCTGGGTATATACTCCCATCGAAAATTACAGAAAGAAATTCTTTATCCTGCCATGCCAGGAGTTCGAAACAAAGCCTGAATTCTTTACCAGACCTTCAGATTATGAAAAGATGAGACTGTTCATAAAAAACTCAAGAGACTTACTTTACAATCAGAATATCAACATAAATGAGCTTATTTTTCAGGAAGGAAATTTGCTCTAATAAAAATATGTCTTATACTTGCAGAAAGAACAGGCCGTCAAACATAATTCCGCCGAACATCCATGGATAATTCTATGATATTATTGTCTGTCACTGCAGTCTCACTAGGCTTTTTCCATACATTGCTGGGACCAGACCATTATCTGCCTTTCATTGTACTCAGCGAAGCCAGGAAATGGTCGGTTAAAAAGACAATGCTAATCACTTTTATTTGCGGTCTTGGTCATGTGGGCAGCTCAGTAATTCTTGGAATAGTTGGTATCCTTGTCGGCATTTCAGTCAATAAACTTGTTGATGTTGAATCATTCAGGGGAAACGTCGCCGGATGGCTATTTATAGCTTTCGGCCTTGTATATACTATAATCAGCCTGAGGAATCTTTACAGGAAAAAAATGCACAGCCACCAGCATTATCATCTGGGCGGGCAAAAACACTCACATGAACACAATCATTTTGAAGAACATACACATGTTCATGAACCTGATCCTGTTAAAACGACTCCATGGATCTTGTTTCTCATATTTGTTTTTGGCCCCTGCGAACCCCTCATTCCAATCCTGATGTACCCGGCGGCAGAAAACAATATTGCCGGATCAGTCATCGTATCAGTACTCTTTTCAATTGTAACAATTGCAACAATGATGAGTATCGTACTTGCTTTCAAGCTGGGCCTGAGCAAAATCAACCTAAAGCATGTCGAAAAGTACAGCAATGTTATTGCAGGAGGCATGATACTTTTATCAGGAATTGCGATTCAGTTCCTTGGACTTTGATATTTACCCACTCCCTGTTTTTATACAATAGTTTATTGGCTTTTAATTATTAGCTTTGCAGAAATAATTGTCATCTGATGAGTTACGACTACAATACCCAGAGAAAAAGAATGGCATTGCCGGAATACGGAAGGAATGTCCAGAAGATGGTGGATCATATCAGAACCATCGAAGACAGGGATGAAAGAAACCGTGCTGCAAAGACCATAATACAGATTATGGGAAATCTCAATCCTC
>Ga0172370_10002060_pt1 | contig 29529 bp, 28 predicted proteins | sample LakKiv5m_FD_114538 | JGI IMG/M metagenome (GOLD analysis project Ga0172370, IMG submission 114538) | Freshwater microbial communities from Kabuno Bay, South-Kivu, Congo - kab_022012_11.5m | ecosystem: Environmental > Aquatic > Freshwater > Lake | place: Democratic Republic of the Congo...
GACCGCAACACCTGATATGTACGGTGTTGAACTTGAGGCTGGAATTGCGGAATTGGTTGCAAATGCGACGAGCTTCCGCTTTGACGGCTCAGACCTGATGCCTGGAGAGGTTGGCGCTGGTTCTTTCTGGAAAGGCATGACCGACTGGGTCTCTGGCGCGGCTGACTTGGATACAGTGCTTGCAGAGATTGATGCTTCTTGGCCGAAATAATCTAATCTAAAATTTTTTTGACTGCCAGTCCAATCGGGCTGGCAGTCTCAATGTCTTTTTACATTCACTCTAAAGAGATAATCGGACGAATAATTATTCTTTATGTTTTTAATTTCTAATCATTATAAATAAAATTCAGATTCTTTCGAATTCGCAGGAAGAATTATCTAGAATTATTGGACATTAATTATTTTTGATGATGATGATGTTTTATAAAGGAGCATGCTATGCAACTCTTTGAGGATATATCCGAGTCAGATCTTAGCCCTGGTAATAAGATCTTGATGTTTTTTGTGCGACTAGCATTGGCAGTTCTTATTCCATTGATCGCATTTTTTGTACTTTACCAGGGTTTCATTTTTTTGCGAGCCGGAAACGCGCCTAAATGGATGATTGCTGTCATTGCGATAATTTGGGGAGTGGGTGGTATTGCTGTTCTTTACTGGATCTTTAACTGGTTAGTTGAGATGCTGCCGGTTGATTGGACAACCCGATTACAACCATTTGTTTTTATTGGTCCTGCTATGGCAATCTTGGTTTGGTACCTGGCTTTTCCCTCTTTGCGTACTTTTTGGATCAGTTTATTTGGAAGAGATGGTCCGCCAACTTTATCCCTCGCGATGTTGTTTTCTTCCCCCCAGGAATACTTCGCACTAATTTCAAGTAACTTTCAAGGATTCGGAAACTATGTAGCGGTTTTTTCAGACCGATTAATGCGAGAAGCCTTTCGAAACAATATCTTGTTCTGGATGGGAGTTGCCACTCCCATTACGGTAGTTATGGGGTTACTAGTGGCAATCTTGGCGGATCGTAGTAAATTTGAACGCGTTTCAAAATCATTGATATTTATGCCTATGGCGATTTCTTTCGTGGGCGCAAGTGTCATTTGGAATTTTATTTATGAAGTGAAACCGGTTGGATCACCGCAAATTGGTTTATTAAATGCTATTGTGGTAGGGTTGGGAGGACAACCGCAAGCCTGGCCAGCCTATACAGCGATTGCTCCTTGGAATAACCTTTTCCTGGTTGTGATTGTTGTCTGGCTACAAGCAGGATACGCGATGGTCCTTTTTTCTGCCGCTATTAAAGGCATCCCTGAAGAGATCATCGAGGCTGCCCGTGTTGATGGCGCTACAGAACCGCAAATATTTATGCGAATCATGATCCCATATATTCAGGGTACGATAATAACGGTTACCACCACGATTGTAATTTTTACACTTAAGATATTTGATGTTGTGTGGGTGATGACAGGTGGTCAATTTGGAACTGATGTGATTGCGACTCAATTTTATCGTCAATCATTTATTGCCCGAAATGCCGGTTATGGTTCCGCAATTGCTATCATTTTATTGATCGCAGTTATCCCAGTCATGGTCTATAATTTGCGCCAATTTGGTGAACAGGAGGCGTTTTAAAATGAGTGGATCACGTTCACAAAAAATCCGTGGATTAATTTTAGTCAATGGTGGATTATTGATACTCGTGGCAATTTGGTTAATCCCTACAATTGGCTTGTTTGTCTCTTCTTTTCGTAATAGATTCGATCTTCAAACAACGGGTTGGTGGTCGATCTTTCCCCATAAAGAATGGCAACTGGTTGAGGAAATTGACCCTCGTGAAGAAGGTTTAGATGCCACGCAACCAATGGATATCTTTGGAGTCACAGCTACTTTTGAAGAATTACGTGAAGGAGTTGCAACACCTGATGGAAAACAAGTTAAGTGGATCGGAAACAGAAGGATAGGTCGAATCGAAGGCCAAGAGAAGGTCTGGACAGTGAAATGGGGATTTACACTGGAAAATTATAAACAGGTTTTGGCTGGTAAAAATTTCGAATATAAACATGCCGATGGAACAGTTGAAATCATCCCTGGTGATAATTTTTGGGGTGCTCTTTTTAACAGTATTACAGTCTCCGTTCCAGCGACCATTATTCCGATCCTCATTGCAGCTTTTGCGGCTTATGGTTTTGCCTGGATGAAATTCCCCGGAAGGCGCTTCTTGTTTATCTTAGTAGTTGCTCTCCTTGTTGTTCCCCTTCAGATTGCATTAGTGCCAATTTTAAGGGACTATTCAAGTTTACGTTTGAATGGTACTTTTTTAGCGATCTGGTTGGCGCATACAGGTTTTGGATTACCTTTAGCGACATACCTTTTATTTAACTATATCAGCACATTGCCAAGAGAGACATTAGAATCTGCGTTTATTGATGGCGCTTCACATTTTACTGTCTTTACACGCCTGATTTTACCCTTATCAGTACCTGCGCTAGCTTCCTTTGCGATCTTCCAATTTCTTTGGGTCTGGAATGATTATCTCGTCGCTTTAATCTTCTTAGGGAGCGATCCTAAGAACCAAGTTGTTACGATGAGGTTGGCAAATATCGTCGGTGATCGTGGACAAGATTGGCACTTGCTTACAGCAGGCGCGTTCGTCAGTATGATTTTGCCTTTAATTGTCTTTTTCTCTTTGCAACGATACTTTGTGCGCGGTTTGCTGGCTGGTTCAGTGAAAGGATGAGCTTAATTAGCCCCTTTTTTTTGTTTAGACTTTCTTGATGGGTTAGTTGTCCTGTTCAATTTTATTTATACAGGAAAACTTTGAGAAATAACTGGATCAATTAACCAATCAAGCACAAATTAATTGTATTTAAGCATTTTTTATATGAGCATTTATGGGCAATCAAGTTCAAGAATCTTTTGACTGGGTCCTTTGGTTTCAATGGTTAATGGCTACTAGTGTGGGTTGGTTTTTAGGTGGGATTCTTGTTCCAGGTATTGGCTTACTAACCTCTGGGATTGGAATTGGGATATTTCAATCTCTCATTCTCGTTAGCCGAATTGAGCGTAGTTATCGTTGGATGATTGTTACGGTTGTTGGTTGGAGCATTGGTTGGCTGATAAATTTATTGATTGTTCCTCAACAAGATTTCGTTTTGAATGGAGTTGCCCTTGGGTTAATGACTGGATTATCGCAATGGTTTGTCATAAAAAATGAAGTGAATTTATCCTTTTGGTGGATAATTGTAACAGCAGTGGGTTGGATGAGTGGAATCGCCCTTTTCCCAGGTCTTTTTCTACCGGGTGTGGTGGCTGGTACTGTTACAGGGATCGCTCTTGTTGTTTTGTTACAATTTTCTCGTCATAATCGCCAACCTGATTTTTGATATTTTAGTGGAGCGTTTCGTTGATGAATGATCGTCTTTGGTACAAAAATGCGGTATTTTATGAAGTATATATTCGTGCATTTTTCGATAGCAATGCAGACGGGCATGGGGACCTACGCGGTCTAATTAAAAAACTGGATTATATTAAAGAATTAGGGGTCGATTGTATTTGGCTCTTACCTATTTATCCTTCACCTCTTAAAGATGATGGATATGATATATCAGATTATTATGGCATTCTCCCTGAATTTGGAAATCTCTCTGATTTTCAAGATTTATTAAATGCTGCTCATCAGCGAGGAATACGCGTTATCGCTGATCTAGTATTGAATCATACTTCTGATCAGCATTTTTGGTTTCAAGAGGCTCGTAAAAGCAAGGATTCTATCTATCGAGATTATTATGTTTGGAGTGATTCGGATCAGAAATATTCTGATGCCCGAATTATTTTTATTGATACTGAAGAATCGAATTGGACTTGGGATGAAGAAGCAGGACAGTATTATTGGCATCGCTTCTATGCCTCCCAACCTGATTTGAACTTTGACAATCCAAGAGTACAAGAAGAGATGTTGAATGTCATCAAGTTTTGGTTGGATATGGGGGTGGATGGTTTCCGGGCAGATGCGGTGCCTTATCTGATTGAACGTGAGGGTACGATTTGTGAAAATCTACCAGAGACACATGAATATCTAAAGAAATTGCGTAGTTTTGTTGATGAAAAATATCCCGGGAGAGTATTGCTTTGTGAGGCGAATCAATGGCCAGAAGATGTTCGTCCTTATTTTGGCGATGGTGATGAATTCCATATGGGGTTCCACTTTCCCTTAATGCCTAGAATTTATAAAGCGATTCGTGAAGGAGACAATGCTTCGTTACATTGGATTTTGGGGCGGACGCCACCTATTCCAGATGATTGTCAATGGTGTATCTTTTTACGCAACCATGATGAGTTAACCTTGGAAATGGTTACAAAAGAAGAAAGGCAGTGGCTTTGGCAGGAATATGCTCCAGAACCACGAATGCGACTGAATTTAGGCATTCGTCGTAGGTTAGCGCCTCTGCTTAATAATGACCGTCGAAGAATCGAACTTGCAAACTCCCTCTTGTTTAGTTTACCAGGATCACCGATTATTTATTATGGTGATGAGATTGGCATGGGAGAGAATATTTGGCTGCCTGATCGTAATGGTGTTCGAACACCCATGCAATGGGACGATAGTAACAGTGCAGGTTTTTCACAAGCCGCTTCTGATGAACTCTATTCTCCTGTGATTGAAGATCCATCGTTTGATCCCAAAACAGTCAGTGTGGCATTGCAGCAATCGGATCCAAATTCACTGTGGCATACGATACGGCGTATGATCGCTGTTCATAAGGAAAACAAAGCATTTGGGTGGGGAGATTTTTCTTGGTATGAAGCTGTCCCCAAAGTAGTTGCAGCGTATTGGCGCAATTTCCAACAACAGAAGTTGTTGATCTTGAATAATCTTTCCAATAAGGCACAAGAATTTGAGATTCGAATACCAAAACTGGAAAGGACAGAGAAAATCATCATTATAGATATGTTGTCTTCTGAAGTCATGAATAAAATTAGGGCTGATGAAGAAGATAAAATTTCTGTAAAGCTCAATGCTTATCAATATAAATGGTTAGAAATTACCTATCAATAAAAACCAAAAAATCCTGGTTTTTTGATTACTATTAACTATGAGAACGGTTACTATTCGTGATGTTGCAAAACGTGCTGGCGTTGGTTTAGGTACCGTATCGCGGGTGATCAATGATAGCCCTCAAGTCAGCAGAGAAACTCGCCAGCGTGTTCTTGAAACCATCAAAACATTGAACTATATTCCCAATCCGACCGCAAGAAGACTCTCTCTTGGGAAAACGCTTATGATTGCGGTGATTGTTCCCTTTTTTACTCGTCCTTCGGTGATCGAACGTTTGCGAGGGGTTGAACACAATCTAGCTGAGAGTGAGTATGATCTTACTATCTATAATGTCGAAACGGTCAAGCGTCGCGATGAATGTATTCGTAGTATTCCACGACGAGAATATGCGGATGGAGTGTTGATTTTTTCCCTTTCCCCGCGTGATGAGGATATTCCTTATCTTCAAAAAGCAGATGTTCCCGTTGTTTTGGTTGATGCCAATCATCCTCGGTTGACTTCTCTAAATCGGCTTATCGTTGATGATGTTGCAGGTGGACGAAAAGCTACCGAATATTTGATCAATTTAGGACATCGCAAGATCGGTTATATCAGCGATCTTCTGGATAACCCTTTTAACTTTACTTCAAGTAAAGATCGCTTTATCGGTTATCGAGAAGCGTTAAGCAAAGCGGGTATTCCATTCAATCCAAAATACCATTTATCTTCTGAACATGGAAGATATGAAGCTCATCGATTGGCTAAGGAAATGTTGTCTTCGGACGAACCACCTAGCGCGATTTTTGCCAGTAGTGATACACAAGCCTTGGGAGTCTTAGAAGCGGCAAGGGAATTAGGATTACGTGTCCCTGATGATTTATCTGTCATGGGTTATGATGATATTGAAATTGCAGAATTCCTTGGGTTAACCACAATACGTCAGTTACTATATGAATCTGGTCAACGTGGTGTAGAGATATTACTAGATACAATCGAGAATCCACAAGCTGAACCGGTGACAGAGATTTTACATATCGAATTGATTGTGAGGAACACCACTATCTCGATTAATTAATTGAGCAATAGCGCTCAGCGAATAATAGGAGATGTTTATGAATAAATTATATGCGGGAATAGAGGCAGGAGGCACAAAGTTTGTGTGTGCAGTTGGAACTGGTCCCGAAGATATTCGGGCAAAAACCTCGTTTTCTACAAGTACACCTCAAGAAACAATAGCAAAAACAAAAGAATTCTTTCGGGCTCAAGAAAGCATTCATGGAAAGATTTCTGCAATCGGAGTGGCATCTTTTGGACCACTTGATCCTAATCCAGCCTCGCCTACTTATGGCTATATCACTTCAACTCCGAAACCAGGCTGGGCGAATTTTAATTTTGTAAGCGCTTTAGAGGGTGATTATAATTTGCCGATCAAATTTGATACAGATGTCAATGGCGCTGCTTTAGGAGAATATCGTTGGGGAGCCGCTCAAGGATTAGATACATTTGTTTATTTGACGATAGGAACTGGCATCGGGGGTGGTGGATTAGTGAATGGTAGATTGATGCATGGACTTATACATCCTGAAATGGGGCATATTGCTCTCCCACATGATTTTGACGCTGATCCATATAAAGGAGGCTGTCCTTTCCATGGAGATTGTTTGGAAGGATTGGCAAATGGACCTGCTATAAAAGCTCGTTGGGGACAATCGGCAGAGTCCCTACCTCCCGATCATCCTGCCTGGGTACTAGAGGCAAATTATCTCGCTTTGGGATTGGTGAACTTTATTTATATTCTTTCACCTCAAAGGATCATTATGGGGGGTGGGGTGATGAAACAGTCTCACTTATTTCCATTGATCCGTAAAAAAGTGCTCGATATCTTGAATAATTATGTTAAGTCGAAGCAAATCTTGGAATATATTGATGATTTTATTGTCCCACCAGCGTTAGGATCAAATGCTGGTGTATTAGGGGCTTTAGCGCTTGCTGAATTAGCAATAATTAGTTGAATTTTTATCCGCCAACACTTAATAATTACTTAAAAAATGCGAGAAAAATTTTATGGATGAACTACCCTCTACTATTGATCGGATGATCAAGACTTCGTTAGATCGATTACTTCCGAGACTCGAAGCTGAATTTGCTTCCAGGTTTTGTGAGGATTCACACGATTGGGAGATTTTTCTTCAACGTCTTGAAGATAATTTTCCGAGATTGTTCTCAATCTATTATCGCCTTTATTCCAACCATTATGATTTTTTCTATCACCTACAAGATCTACTTTTTACTTTAGCGAGTATGTGGATTGATCGTCCAGCAGAGCTCAAATCACTGGATATTGGTCGTGAAAGAGAACCTAATTGGTTTCAGTCACAAGAAATGCTAGGCGGGGTTTGTTATGTAGATCTTTTTGCAGAGACGATCAATGGCGTTCGCGAAAAGATACCTTATTTTAAAGAACTTGGACTAACCTATTTACATCTAATGCCTTTATTCCGTGTCCCAGATGGTGAAAATGACGGAGGCTATGCTGTAAGTAGCTATCGAGAGGTTGACCCTCGTTTAGGTACGATGGAACAACTTGCAGACCTAGCTTCGGATTTACGAAATGCGGGGATCAGTCTAGTTTTAGATTTGGTATTTAATCACACTTCTGATGAACATGAGTGGGCAAAAAAAGCGATAGCTGGAGATCCGGATTTCCAAGATTATTATTGGATTTTTCCGGATCGTAAAATGCCAGATGCTTATGAAGCGCATTTACGGGAGATTTTTCCTGATGAACATCCTGGAGCGTTTTCATATCGAAAAGAAATTGGAAAGTGGGTATGGACGACATTTCATACCTATCAATGGGATTTGAATTATAGCAACCCGGTTGTTTTTAATCGCATGGCAGAGGAAATGCTTTTTCTGGCAAATATCGGAGTGGAGGTATTACGGTTAGATGCAGTAGCCTTCATTTGGAAACAGCTCGGTACTTCATGCGAAAACCTACCCCAAGCTCATTTATTGATCCAAGCATTCAATTCCATCGCGCGGATTTCTTCTCCAGCCTTATTATTTAAATCAGAAGCCATCGTTCATCCTGATGAGGTTGTGCGCTATATTTCACTTCAAGAATGTCAACTTTCTTATAATCCTCTTCTTATGGCTTTATTGTGGAATTCATTAGCAACCCGTGAAGTGCGTTTACTCAATTTAGCTTGCAGTGAACGTTTTGGTGTTGGAGAAAAATGTGCATGGGTGAACTATGTACGCTGTCATGATGATATTGGGTGGACATTTTCAGATGAAGATGCAAACCGATTAGGAATTAATGGGTATCATCACCGCCGTTTTCTAAACGATTTTTATACCGGTCGATTTGAAGGAAGTTTTTCGTGTGGGTTACCCTTCCAGGAGAATCCAAAAACGGGTGATGCCCGCATCTCAGGTACTTGTGCATCACTAGTAGGATTAGAGAAAGGGATCAAGGAAAACGATGCTGAAGAGATCTCCTTGGCGATTAAAAGGGTTTTATTATTCCATGCGATTATTTTGACTATCGAGGGCATTCCGCTTATTTATTTAGGTGATGAAATTGGAATGTTGAATGATTATCATTTTTCGAAAGATCCAGCTAAGGCAGATGACAGCCGCTGGGTACATCGTCCATTCATGGATTGGGACTTGGCTGCTCAACGAACTAACCCAGATAGTATCCCGGGACAGATTTTCTTGGGTTTGCAAAAAATAATTTACTTACGGAAAAACACTCCTGCTTTAGCAGGAAATGATTTGCAGGTAATGAATACTGGCTCTGACCATGTGCTTGGTTATGTTCGCTCTAATCAAAATCAAAAAGTACTCGTATTTGCAAATTTTTCAGAACACCAGCAAACGATTATGGCGAATCAATTGCGTTTATATGGTTTGGGTTATCAATATAAAAATCTGATTACCAATGAAGTGCTCGAATTCAAAGATTTAATTTTACCTCCTTATGATTTTTTATGTTTATCTGCTTTAATGTGACACTTAGCATAATGGTTGTAGGATATGAGTCAATTGATTAATATGATTTCTTCTGGCAAAATAGCCCTACGTGCAATATGTTAACTAAATTTTATTTATAGGAAAGGGCTAATATGAGCGAACAGAACAAATTTCCAGGATTACGTAAGTTTCAACCCATTAAAATAAATCTTCGCACACCTGTACCCTCAGATATCGAAATAGCGCAAGAAGCGGATATCAAACCAATTATGCAAGTGGCAGAAGAGGTCGGTTTATTACTGGAGGAGCTGGAGCTTTATGGTAATTACAAAGCAAAAGTTAAGCTTGATGTATTAGATCGATTAAAGGATGTCCCAGATGGAAAATATATTGATGTAACCGCAATTACACCAACCCCACTGGGCGAAGGTAAGAGTACTACAATGGTTGGTTTGAGCCAGGCGTTAGGAGCGCATTTAGGGAAGCGCGTTTTTACCTGCATTCGTCAGCCAAGTCAGGGTCCCACATTCGGTATTAAGGGTGGCGCTGCTGGTGGTGGATATAGTCAAGTTATTCCCATGGAAGATTTCAACCTGCATCTAACTGGTGATATTCACGCGATTACCGCAGCCAATAACCTCCTGGCTGCCGCCATCGATACCAGGATGTTCCATGAATCTCAACAATCGGATGAAGCGCTTTTCAAACGCTTATGCCCACCTGCCAAAGATGGCAGCCGCAGATTCTCAGGACCGATGCTTCGACGTCTTAAGAAACTTGGCATCAATAAAACCAACCCCGATGATTTAACCTCGGAAGAGATTTCCCGTTTTGCACGGTTGGATATTGATCCAGAAAGTTTGACATGGCGACGAGTTGTGGATACAAACGACCGCATGTTACGTGAAATCACGATTGGTCAAGGGCCGAAAGAGATGGATTTCACTCGCAGAACAGGCTATGATATTACCGTTGCAAGCGAGATCATGGCTATCTTAGCCTTGACGACTGATCTAGCAGATATGCGTGAACGCCTTGGCAGAATAGTGATTGGCACAAATCATAAAGGCGAGGCAATTACGGCTGAAGATATTGGCGCAGCTGGTGCGATGACTGTATTGATGAAGGATGCGATCAAACCGACATTGATGCAGACTTTGGAAGGAACACCCGCTTTTGTCCATGCTGGACCTTTTGCAAATATTGCTCATGGTAATAGTTCCATTATTGCCGACAAGATCGCGCTGAAGCTAGCGGATTATGTGGTTACAGAATCGGGCTTTGGCGCTGATATTGGTATGGAGAAATTCTTCGATATTAAATGTCGCTATTCGGGATTAATTCCAAATGTTGTTGTGCTGGTCGCCACTGTACGTGCTCTAAAGATGCATGGTGGTGGTCCAAAAGTAACTGCTGGTAAACCACTCGATAAAGCTTATACAGAAGAGAATCTTGAACTTTTGAAAGCAGGTCTTGGTAATTTGCAACATCATATTAAGAATGCTTTACGCTTTGGTATTCCAGTAGTAGTTGCAGTTAACTCCTTCGCAGATGATACCCCTGCAGAGGTTGAACTTGTTCGCAAGGCTGCTATCGAAGCTGGCGCGGAAGATGCAGTTGTTGCTCGCCACTGGATGGAAGGCGGCGCTGGCGCTAAGAAGTTAGCTGAAGCGGTCGTCGCAGCTTGCGAAAAACCAAGCAACTTCGATTTCTTGTATCCATTGAAGGGTACTTCGATTAAAGACAAAATCGAGACGATTTGTAAAGAAGTCTATGGCGCGGATGGCGTAGAATATTATCCCGAAGCAGAAAAGAAGATTGAACTCTACACAAAGCTTGGCTTTGATGAATTGCCTATGTGTATGGCGAAGACTCACTTGAGCTTGAGCCATGACCCAGCATTAAAGGGTGTGCCAAAAGGATTTGTCGTTCCCATTCGAGACATACGAGCTTCTGTTGGAGCAGGATTCTTGTACCCCTTGCTTGGTGAAATGAGCACTATGCCAGGTTTACCAACTCGCCCAGTATATTATGATGTGGATGTTGATCTTGAGACGGGTCGAGTAGTTGGTCTGTTCTAATCAATTGCTATATCATTCACCAAAGAGTAAATACGCCTTGCTTACGGCAAGGCGTATTTTTATTAATCAGCACTTTTTATTCTTCGTAACTTAAATATAGTTGAATGACCATTTCAGACTTTGGCTGTACTTGGAATTTGTGCCCTAATTGGAAACCGGGAATCCATACGATTTCTTTTCCTGAAACGATCAGAGGGTAATTTGCTCTCGCTTGCCGGGGGATCTTTTTGTTGATCATATATTCAGATAGTTTAATCGATTTACCATCCATTCCGTGTGGGTAAAATCGTTCTCCTTTTTGCCGAGTACGAATTACTAATGGAGAATCAAGTCTTTCATAATCGATCCAAGCCATAAATGGATCTTCATTATTTCTTAACCATGTCAAGATACTTTTATCCATTTTTACTTGTTTGGATTGAATTTTCCAACCTTTTGATAACTCTAATTGAGATGGAATTGGAAGTTCAATCTCATTCCCCGAATCTATCTGTGGGAAGTTCCTCACTGGGATGTTTGTATTCCAATCCAACAAAAAAAGTGTGCCATTGAGTAAAGTCAAACGAAGGTTCGCGATCAGGTCAATTTCTCCGCTTTCAGGTACTTCCTTGAGAAATTGTTGCGCACGGATGATTGCCGCATAATCTAAATTTCGCATCGCAGGACGTAATTTTAAAATTGATCTTCTGATTATTCTGCGTTGAATACCAGAGTCTTGTGTCTTTAACTCATCTAAATTAAAAGCCAGATAATCTTTGCTTTCATGAACGACTATTTTTTTCCATTGGGCAGAGACGATCTTCTGAATAATATCATCATCGTCGTGTAGGATATCTGCCATTTGCCAAAGGCGCTGGCAAACCCCAGAGTTAAATTTTTCCAGATAGGGAATTAACTCATGCCTCAAACGGTTGCGATAGTATTTACGATCTAAATTACTACTATCGATATTTGGTTGGAGTTTTTGTTCGGAAATATAAGCATCAATCTCGGTACGCCATATTCCCAAAAGTGGGCGCACAAGCGCTATTTTTTCGCTCCAAGGGTTTGGCAAACTTTTATAAGACATTCCAAGTAATCCAGAAAGTCCTGCCCCGCGTAATATATGCATCAAAATAGTCTCTATTTGATCATCAGCGTTATGACCAACAGCAACAGCTTGAGCATTATTCTGCTCAGCTAATCTGAAAAGAAAACGGTAGCGCATTTCACGGGCAGCCTCTTCTGCTGAAAGATGTTTATCTTTTGCATATCGGGACACATTTCCATTCTCAAGCGCAAAATCTAATCCAAGCTGGATAGCGTAATGTCTTACATGTTCAGCCTCTTCTTTGGACTCTGGTCGTAGTTTATGATCGAGATGCGCGATAATTAATGGGTAGTTATATTGATACAGATGATCCAATAAGAATAGGCTGTCGGGCCCACCAGATACACCCACGATGATGGTTTGATCTTTATTTAGCTGACATACTTTGTCCAGTATCGTAGAAAATTCATAATTCATCTTAATACCTATTATAATTGAGGAAGAAGAAGGAATTAACTTGTCATGATTAATGCTTTGTGCTAGACTTTTTATCAGGTGATCATACTTGACATTGAGTTCAGTAAAATAATAACGAATGGTTAGCCTGGAGAAATTTATTGGTGGATAGTATGGTTTTACCTCAAACCTCAGTGTGTATATTATAGAGGAGTATTATCATTGTTGAAAAAATCCTGATAGTCGATGATGATCTGGATACCCTTCGTTTAATTGGTATCGTTCTGGAACGAGAGGGCTATCAAGTTTCCGAAGCTAGTAATGGTGATCAAGCTATTCTATTGGCAAAGAGTTTTCAACCAGATTTAATTCTTCTAGACCTCATGATGCCGGGGATGGATGGACTTGATGTCGCTCATAATTTACGAGCTGACCCGCAAACTAGGAATATTCTGATAATCATACTAACCGCAAAGGGTCAACTAGAAGATAAATTAGAAGGATTTGATGTAGGAGCTGATGATTATCTTACAAAACCCATTCAACATCCAGAATTAGTAGCTCATGTAAAGGCAGTTCTTAAGCGCGCAGGACGAACAAAAAAAGATACAATAAAAGGACTGGAGAATCCAGGAAAAGTAATTAGTGTTTTGTCTGCAAAAGGTGGGTTAGGGGTGACTACATTAGCCTTAAATCTGGGTTTTACGATCCATGACCTCTTTAATGATTCTGTGTTGGTTTCAGATCTAAAACCTGGTTATGGTCGATTGGGACTCGATCTGGGATTTTTTAACTTTCAAACCTATACACATATATTATCCGAAGATCCTTCCGATATCGAACTATCTATGATCGCTGACTCAGTTCTTCACCATGAAAGTGGATTAAAGCTTCTTCTATCCTCTCCTTATCCTAGAGATTCAAAATATGCAGATTGTTCAGAAGCGTTTGAATTAATTGTGAAAGGTCTCTCGAGACTATCACAATTTACAATCCTTGATTTACCCGTCTCTTTGTCTCTAACAAATCAACGTGTAATATCACTGAGCGATATAGTATTGATTGTATTGGAACCAGTTCCCCAGACAATTTTCCAGACAAAAACATTATTAGATAATTTGTATACGATGGGTGTAGATAAAGATAATCTGTCATTTGTTTTGCTTAATCGAGTAGGTACGGGATCGCAACTCTCGTTGAGCGAAGTTCAAGATCAGCTTGGTGAGGAGATTCAAATGATCATACCCGCGGACGAGGAATTAGCCTATCAATCCCTGGTCAATAATTCCCCCCTTATTTACTTACAATCGGATGGGATAATTACCCAACAGTTCATTAAACTAGCACAACATATCATCGAAAAATGCAAAAAGATATAATAGTAACCGACAGCTTAAAAAATGAATCCCTTGAACTTCAAAGGGCAGTAGATATTATTCGCGCGAGCAAAAAAGGTGTTGTATTAACTGGCGCTGGTATCTCTACTCCTTCGGGGATTCCGGATTTTAGATCACCCCATGATGGGTTATGGGAAAATTATAATCCGATGGAAGTTGCTTCTTTAACCGCGTTTCGTTATGACCCAGTGAAATTTTATTCTTGGATGAAAGAACTAGCAAAAAAAATTGTTGAAGCAATACCAAATGCTGCTCATCTTGGTTTGGTTGAACTTGAAAGAGCGGGGAAAATCAATACAATCATTACTCAAAATATTGATATGTTGCATAAAAAAGCAGGCTCTCAGAATGTACTGGAGGTCCATGGCACTTTAGATACGTTAACTTGTGTTAGTTGTTATCGGAAATATAAGGGAGATGACTTTATAAAACCGTATTTAGAGGATGATATTATTCCACATTGTAAACATTGTGGCAGTATTCTAAAGCCCGATTTGATGTTATTCGGTGAACAGCTCCCTGCAAAGGTTTGGCTTAGAGCGGTTGAAGCGAGCCGAAATTGTGATTTGATGATTGTGGCTGGGTCTTCTTTAGAAGTCTTGCCTGTAGCGGGATTACCTATGCATGCATTGGAGAAAGGAGCTCACGTCATATTGATTAACCATTCTCAAACTTATCTAGATGTTCGTGCAGATGTTGTTCTACACGATGATGTGGCAAAAGTGATTCCTAAGATTGTAAAGATGCTTCGTTAAAACAATTATTAGTGATTTATCTTCCCATAATTATCAAACAATCCCTAGAATAAAAACTTGGGTCAATTGAATTGACAAAATTACCTTGCGCCCTTCCGTCCAAATTGTCGCTCCAGGAGATCAACGGATATATGGATCATCGTTGGTCTACCATGAGGACAGGTTCGTGGGGATTTGCATGCCTCTAAATCTTGTAACATGATGCGTTGTTCTTCTGGGGAAAGTACCTGTCCAGCTTTTACCGCGGCTCGTTTGCAAATTCTGGCAATCAAGCGCGCTTCTTTTTGTGCCTTCAGGGGAGTTTCATCTTCTTCAAATTCTTCCACTAATACCTGTAATGCTTTTGCCGGATTAATCTTTGATAACAATTCTGGAATGGATCGAATGATAAAAGTATTTCGACCAAACTCCTCTATATCGAAACCGAGTTTGGATAGGATTGGAAGTTGTTCGATGATAATACTTGCGCTATTGGAAGCTAATTCCAAGGTTGCTGGTTGTAGAAGCGATTGGGATGGTATTTGCTGCTCGGTTTGAGAAATGAAACGTTCAAAAAGGATTCTCTCATGGGCGGCGTGTTGGTCTATTAAATAAAGACCATCAGGTCCTTCAGCCACTAAGTATGCGTTTGCAATTTGTCCTATTGCTCTTAGTAGAGGTACACCTTCGACTGGCAAATTACCCTGAGATGTTTGTGCATCAAAATTGTTGTCACTATCTGCTTGGATAGATTGGTGTGTGAATGGTTGATCATTGAATGGGTCTTGTCGTATTTTTTCCCAAGGGGAATTGCTATGCCAGAGATCACCTGTTTGAGAGGATTGCATTGACCAATGACTTTGGTCAGTTAATTCGGGAACAGGATTATATGCAAGAAGAGCTCTTCGAATAGCGCTCTGAACACTGGTGAAGATTTGGCTTGGTTGTTCAAAACGCACTTCTGCTTTTGTGGGATGTACATTGACATCCACTTTATCAGGGCTCAATTGGATGAATAATACTGCTAAAGGATATCTACCAACCATAAGTAATGTATGGTAGCCTTTTAGGAGCGCGGCAATCAACGCAGCATCTTGAACCGGGCGACCGTTCACAAAAAAGGTGATCTCTTTGCGGTTGGAGCGCGTTAATGTAGTTGGACTGATGAAACCTTGGACACTTACTCGTGAGTCATCGTAGATCACCTCGAGCATTTGTCTTGCAGTATCCGCGCCGTACATTTCAACCAAGACCTCGCGCTGGTCTCCATTACCGCTGGTTTTAAGGTTTTGTCGGTTATCTTGATAAAGCTGAAAACGAACGTTTGGGTATGCCAAAGCATATCGCGTAACTAGATGATTGATATGTCTACGTTCAGTTATGTCACTTTTTAGGAATTTTAATCGCGCAGGTGTGTTGTAAAAAAGTTCTTCGACACGCGCTACCGTTCCAATTGGAACGCCGACTGTATCAAGCGATTTTACCGTTCCTGCCTCTACCCGTAAACAACCTCCTAGTTCGCTTTCTTGGGATCGCGATGTGAGTGTCAATCTTGAAATGGATCCGATGGAGGAAAGCGCTTCGCCTCGAAACCCAAGGGTTTTTATATGGAAAAGGTCACTGGCTTGATTCAACTTGCTGGTAGCGTGGCGCTCAACGGCTAGATTTATTTCATTGATTGGTATTCCGGTACCATCATCGGCGACTTCTATTAAATTTCTGCCTGCTTCTTCGATTTTAATTTCAATAAAGCTTGCGCCTGAGTCGAGTGCGTTTTCAATCAATTCTTTAACGACTGAGGCAGGACGTTCTACAACTTCGCCAGCTGCAATTTGTGAGGCAACTTCAGGTGCTAATATATGAATAGGCATGTTTTTATTATAAGGGAAAGTTTCTTAGCTGGAAATGGTATTTTGTAGGCTATAATACTTCGACGAAATCTTTATTCGATTGTATAATACACCCATGGCAATTTCTACCCTTTTTATTGATCTAGATGGAACGCTTTACCCCGGTGACAATGGGCTCTGGGAAGCAATACGCGATCGCATGAATCTGTATATCAAACAACGTTTTGGCATGCAAGATGAAGAAGTAATGAGTTTAAGACATTCTTATTACCAGAAATATGGCACAACCCTAAAAGGATTGCAAATCCATTACCAAGTAGATGCAGATGAGTATTTAGCTTTTGTGCATGATTTACCATTGCATAAATTCATTCAACCTGCACCCCGATTACGTCAGATGCTTCTAAGTTTGCCATATCAGCGATGGATCTTTACCAATGCAGATTCAAGCCATGCTATTCGCGTGCTAGAGATACTTGGCGTTTCAGATTGTTTTGAAGGTATCATCGATGTTCGTGCGATCGACTTCGCTTGTAAACCTGAAGAGATAGCTTATCAGCGAGCGCTTATCTTGGCTGGAAATCCTCGCGCAGAACAATCGGTCTTTGTAGACGATTCTGCTGAAAATGTGAAGACAGCCCACAAATTAGGATTTAGGACGATTTTGGTAGGAAGTGATGGTGATCACTTAGCGCATGTGGATTTTGCGATCCCAAATTTTCTACGATTACCAGAAGTCCTTCTGCGACTTTGATGCTGAAAAGTAACAATTAAAATCGATAACCACTTTACCCTCTTAGAGGCTTTGTAGAAATTAATGGAATTTGAAAAAGCAGCGCTGGTTATCTGCATTACGCTATTCTTTGTGATTGGGATCAATGCTTTGATTTATTTATCTGTTACGCGTGGGAATGTCACTGGTTCTATTGAGTTGTTTCGACGTGCTTCGGAACGGGTTCGCGATCCATGGAAATCCGAAGATGACGACCTAAAAGAACTGTCTACCCTAGTGGGAGAATTGCAGAGGGAAAGAGCTAAAAAACAAGCCACTAGTAATCATAATGAAGAAAAAATCAAGGAAACGGATGTTAGATAAGCGAATATCATTAGATGAGGCAGTAGAGCGCGTTGAATCTGGTTCCTTGTTAGCGCTTGGAGGTATGACCAACTATCGTCGACCAATTGGATTTGTGCGAGCTTTGATCAAGCATTTTCTGCAGACTGGGCAGCCTAAAGAGCTAACACTTTTATCCTTTACGGCAGGATTGGAAAGCGATCTATTGGTTGGCGCAGGGATGGTATCACGAGTGCGCACCTGTTATTTCGGTCTCGAGATTTTTGGTTTGGCTCCCATGTTTACCTACTATGCTAATCGTGGTGAAATTGATGTTGTTGAGGAAACCGAAGCTAGCCTGGCATTCGGTTTGCGAGCTCAGATGGCGGGGGTTGGTTTTATGCCCGGACGAGGTTGGTTGGGGACTGATTTACCAAAATTACGCCCAGATGTTAAAACAATATTAGATCCTTACAATGGAGAAGAACTGATTGCTTTCCCGGCGATAAAACCAGACCTGGCTGTATTGCATGTTTTAGAAGCGGACCATGATGGCAATGCCCGTCTTGGTAGAAATAAAGGTGTTGATGAAGAATTGATGGCTACAGCGGTTGATGTTATCTTGACTACTGAACGGATTATACCAGAACTCACCAGAGCCGAATTGGTTTCTCCTTTTGTAAATGGTGTTGTGAATGTCCCCAATGGCGCGGCACCAACTTCATGTCACCCCAATTATGCGCTTGATGGCGAAATGTTCCTGTATTATATCGAGCAGGTTAGTGATCCTGATTCCTTTCTACGTTTTTTAGAAAAATGGTTATAAAAGGTTATTGTTTTCCTAGAAATAAGTCTTAAAGAATTTTACTCGGTTTAAAATATCGAACGACATTTGTAATAGCAGGATTAAATATGGGACAGAAAAAACTGCCACTATGATCCAATTGAATAGTATCCCGGGTCTAAGAATTGCTTCTTTAAGCTCTTCTCTCTTAAACAAGTAGGATACTAAAGCAATAAGAGCCCCTCCTATATTAAATAGAAATACTAGCATTAGAGGAATTACGACACTGGCGCGGATATGATCATAGAAGATAGACCAGATTGCGTCGGATGGTAATGCAAATAAGGCAATGATAGAAAAAAACAAAGTGTAGGCTATTTCACCAATTAAAAGCCAGAGTAGGAAAGTCTCTAGTTTTAATAAGCCGTTTTCTTTATTCATGTGACCTCCTGATAGATTGTTTAAGCTAATACTCTTAAGATGATTTACTTGAATAGACTTCATCAATTATAGAATTGATGAATAAACCGGTCAATGATCTATTAACTGTACTGAAATAATTTAGTTTATTTTTTACCCATTTTATGTTTTAGATTTGTTATCGGGATTCTTGCAAAGTATTTATTTATTTCTAATCATCTTGTGATAACCTTAAAGAACCCGAAATACAAGGTGATCATTGTATCTATGCTATGTTATTTTTGATAAATAAAATTGGATATTCGGGACAACAAAACTGAGATGAACAAATTGGCTTGCGATTAGATCTGATCTGATTTTTGCGTGTGTAAGTGTTTGTTGAATAGATTGGATATTAGATTATGTTCGCAAGTTTAATCTGAAGGAGCAATTAATGCATTCAAAAAAAACAATCATCATTGGAAGTATAATGTTAGCGATAATACTTTTAAGCTCCGCTTGCGCGGTAGGTTTTATGGCTGGGAGCGCTTTTGGTGTGACGGCTAAGAGCGCTTCTTTTCAATCGATACCTTACCTTGGGGAATTGATCACCACTGAAGCGGAAACGGAAACAAAGACAGTTACACCAACGGATTTGGAAGTTCTTTTTGAGCCATTTTGGCAAGCCTGGACTTTGGTAGAAGAGGAATTTATTGATCAACCAGTTGACGAAGAGCTAATGATGCGAGGCGCCATTCAGGGTATGTTGGAATCATTAGGTGATCAACATACTTCTTATTTAGATCCAGATTTGTTTGCGGAAGCGAATGCACATCTGGAGGGTGAAGAATATGAAGGAATTGGCGCTTGGGTAGATACTACTCAAGATTATTTGACAATTATCAGTCCTATGCCAGGTTCTCCAGCAGAGAAGGCTGGATTGAAACCCAATGACAAAATCATTGCTATTGATGGTGAAGATATGACCGATATCGATGGGGAATTAGTGCGTCAACAAGTCTTAGGACCTGAAGGTACTACGATCACACTTACAATTCTCCGAGAAGGGTTGGAGAAACCTTTCGATGTGGATGTTACCCGTGGGTCAATCATAGTCCCTACGGTTGATAGTCGCATGTTAGAAGAAAATATTGCTTACATTCAACTTTTTACTTTTGGGGATGCTACTACCAAAGATCTTAAATCGGCATTATCTAATTTGCTTGAACAAGATCCAGATGGATTAATTCTGGATTTGCGTAATAATGGTGGTGGCTACTTGGATACATCCATCGAAGTAGTTTCCCAGTTTATTGGAGATGGGGTTGTAATGGTGGAAGAATTTGGAGATGGGACTCAGGAGTTATATAAAGCGAAGAGTGGAGGTCTCGCTACGGAAATACCCTTAGTAGTCTTGATCAACGAGGGTAGCGCTTCAGCCTCGGAAATAGTTGCTGGCGCTATACAAGATCGAGGTCGCGGTGTCCTAGTAGGAGAGACATCTTTTGGGAAAGGATCAGTACAAACCTATACGCCACTTGTTAATGATCAGGGCGCTGTGCGTGTTACAGTTGCACGTTGGTTAACTCCGGATGAAAGACAGATACATGAAGTTGGATTAAAACCGGACTATGAAGTTGAATTCACAGAAGAGGATTATGAAGCTGGAAATGATCCTCAATTAGAAAAAGCTGTTGAGTTATTACTGAAATAATTGGTTATACTTCGCGATATTCGAGTTATTTTTATTGAAAGGAGCTAATCTATGTTCTTTTATGATTATCGTTATTTGATGTTTATGCTTCCAGCATTCTTGATCATGATGTTGGTGCAATGGTATGTGTCTTCAGCATACAATCGTTGGAGCCGTGTGCAAGCGCGTAGTCACATATCTGGCGCGGAGGCTGCAAAACGCCTGATTCAATATGCTGGACTGTATGATGTGCAAATAGAGGGTGTGCAAGGACGTCTTTCCGATCATTATGATCCCCGAAGTAAAGTTCTTAGACTTTCGCGCGGTGTTTATGAAGGAACTTCGATCGCCTCTTTAGCCATAGCTGCACATGAATTGGGGCACGCTGTACAGGATCAAGAGGATTATCTGCCTCTTAGGTTTCGGGCAGCTATTGTACCTATGGTAAATATCGGTTCTTACTTAGGTTGGATCTTGATATTAATAGGTATGTTATTACAAATCAGTGGTCTTGCCTGGTTGGGTGTACTTGTATTTTCTGGTGGAGCTTTATTTGCATTAGCAACCTTACCGGTTGAATTGGATGCCTCCGCTCGAGCGCGTCGATTATTACAGGAAACCGGTATAATTGTGGGCGAAGAAGAGATGCGTGGTGTAAGCAATGTCCTTAACGCGGCTGCCTTGACCTATGTAGCAGCGCTGATCACTGCGATTATGCAGTTACTATATTGGGTAACGTTTGTCCTTGGGATGGGTGGAAGACGAAGATAGAATTTTGAGATTATCTTGATGAAGATCTGAACGGCATGTAAATACCGTTCAGATCTTTTTATACATCCTCATTACGGATATTAACATTTAAAATATTGGAGTCGAGTTGAACACCTTGAACGACGATCTCCGTTCCCCCTAAAGCAGGGCTAAAGACAATACTAAAATTATCAGGATTGATTTGAGTCAATATCTCAAATTCACTGAAACCTTGCATACCTAGTTCTTGGCGATAAAAGGTGAGTATTTCATCTATACTCATATTTGTTTGATAAGTGATATTATGTTCACTGATCTTTTGAAAGTTTTGAAAATCCTCAGGCAAGGGGAATTCGGTGTCATAATTTTCTGGATTAATCTCGGTTGGTGGTTGAGTTTCTTCTGATGGCAGGTTTGAGCCTGTCTCCTGACTTACTCCTTCCGTGATCTGCACTTCTGGTGTTTCTTCTAAATTTCCTCCAGAAAGCAACTGACATGCGATTGAAGAAAAGAAGACAATAAAAACACTTACGATAATCCAAATTAGTTTGTTCTTTTCCATATTGTATCTCCTGATAATTAGTAAAAAAATCTTGGAATTTCTATTTGTAAACAATGTTGTAACTAGTATATCTGGAATTACCAGTTAATCAAATCTGATTTCCTAATAACTTGAGGATCTTGAACTATGAATAAAAAATCGCTTTCATATTTATATTAAACCCTTTATACAATAGAGGTATAATCTAATTCATTGATGACATAGAGAATGAATATGGAGTAGAAAATGCCGATAATTGGAAAATCCGCAACTCGATTAGACGTAAGAGCAAAAGTGACTGGAGAAGCGCTTTATCCCGGTGATATCAACTTGCCCAATCAGACATACGTAAAAATCCTCTTTGCAAATCGCCCCCACGCCATTATTGAACAAATGGACACGTCGCGAGCCGAATCTCTTCCAGGAGTCTTGGCTGTCTTTACTGCTAAGGATGTTCCCGTTAATGAGTATGGCTTGATCTCACCAGATCAACCTGTTCTATGTGGTTTGGGTTCTAATAAACCATTTGCCAATCATGTCCGCTTTGTGGGTGATCAATTAGCTGTGATTGTCGCAGAAACAGAGCAAATTGCGGATCAGGCGCGCTCTCTGATTGAGGTCACCTACAAAGATCTGCCAATAATAACTGATCCACTTGAAGCGATCAAAGAAGACGCTATCCTGCTCCATCCCGATCAAGAGTCAAATATTTTCTGTCATTATAAGATTCGACATGGTGATGTCGAGGAAGCTTTTAAAGAAGCGGATGTGATTGTTGAAGGTGAATATCGTACACCTGTGCAAGAACATGTTTATTTACAACCTGAAGCAGGGGTTGGGTATATTGATGAAGAAGGGCGCGTCACAATTCAGGTGGCTGGACAATGGACACATGAAGATCAAGAACAGATCGCGCACGCTTTAGATTTACCGCTGGAACAGGTACGTGTGATTTATCCAGCAATTGGTGGCGCTTTTGGCGGTCGTGAAGATATGTCCATTCAGATTGTGTTAGCATTGGCTGCTTTGCGATTACATCAACGAGGTATCAATAGACCGGTAAAATTAATCTGGAACCGCGAGGAATCAATCATCGGTCACCATAAAAGACATGCTTACATTTTGCGTACTCGCTGGGGCGCTAAAAAAGATGGAAAGGTGATAGCTGCTGATGTGGAGATTTTTGCGGATGGCGGCGCCTATATTTATACTTCTACCAAGGTGATGGGGAATGCCACTTTAATGTGTACTGGTCCTTACGAAATACCCAATGTTAGCGTTGATTCATATGCAATTTACACCAATAATATTCCAGGTGGAGCTTTCCGTGGATTTGGTGGTCCTCAGGGAATCTTCGCAGCAGAGATGCAGATGAACCGGCTGGCGGAAGAGTTAGGAATGGATCCAGTTGAACTACGGATAAAAAATGCATTAAAAGATGGTTCTATCACGTCCGTAGGTTCACCGATACCAGACGGAGTTAGCTTATCGCCGGTAATTCAGCAGTGCGCTCAGAAAGCAGGTTGGGAAATTACTCAAAATCTTCAGGGGCAGATCAAAGCAAAAATCGATCGGTCTAATTCCATGTTAAAACCTAGTGATTCGCCTACTTTGAAACGGGGTATAGGATTTTCAGCAGCCTATAAAAATGTTGGTTTTTCTTTTGGAGCCCCTGAAAACTGTACGGCTAAGATAGAACTGCATGGTAATTCAGAGATTGAGCATGTGGTCGTTTATCATGCTGCTGCGGAAGTAGGACAGGGTACGCATACGGCGATTGCCCAAATGGCTGCCGAGGCGGTTGGGGTGTCACTAGAAAAAGTTGAAATGATCACATCGGATACAGCTACTACTGGGAACTCAGGTAGTGTTTCTGCTTCACGAATGACTTTTATGTCCGGGAATTCAATCAAAGGCGCTGTTCAAGCCGCGCTTGAAAAATGGCATAAAGAAGAACGCCCAGCGATAGCTGAATTTACCTATTATCCACCGCGCACGACTCCTTATGACTCCGAAACTGGGGAATGTAATCCAAACTTTAGTTACGGGTATGTGGCACAAGCGGTAACTGTTGAAGTGGATATCGAGACTGGTCATGTGCAGATACTCGATGTAATTTCTGTGGATGATGTCGGAAAGGCGATTAATCCTCAACAGGTAGAAGGTCAAATTGAAGGAGCGGTAGTTCAAGCAGCTGGTTATGCTATCCTTGAGAACTTTGTTCAAAAGGATGGTTATGTACAAACTAACCAACTTTCCACGTATCTGATCCCTACTGTTTTAGACATTCCCGATCATGTTGAATCGGTTATCATGGAATACCCGGATCCCATTGGGCCTTTTGGCGCCCGCGGTGTAGGTGAGATGCCCTTCATCCCTCTTCCACCAGCGGTGATGGCTGCGATGCACGATGCAACCGGTGTTTGGTTTCATGAATTTCCGCTTACCCCACAAAGAGTGCTAAAAGCTTTGGGAAAAATCTGACCGTAAGTCAGTTGACTTTTGGAGTGGTCTGTGAAGCTTCTGGATGTTTTGCGACTAGACTCTCCGCCTTGTTTAGCGATCGTTGGTTCGGGAGGAAAAACTACCACGCTCTTTCGCTTAGCTCGGGAAATTATCCAGAGTCCATTTTCTGAATCAGAACAAAATACAGTTTTATTGACATCTACCACTCATTTAGGTGTGGAACAAGCGCTTTGGGCAGAGCATCATTTTGTGATTAGATCTATGCGTGATCTAATCCAAGTTGAAAAGGATTTACCCTCAGGTATCTTACTGTTTACGGGTATAGAGGATGAAGAAGACCGTGTTGCGGGGCTTTCAGGTTCAGAGTTGGAATATCTATATAATCTGTCACAGAATTTACATCTTCCCTTACTGATTGAAGCTGATGGATCACGCAAGCGTCCATTAAAAGCTCCGGCTGATCACGAACCACAAATTCCAGATTGGGTTAAACAGGTTATCGTGGTCCTAGGGTTATCGGGATTAGGGAAGCCACTTGATGAACAATGGGTGCATCGCGTTGATTTGTTTGCCAAATTGAGCGGGCTTTCTCGAGGGGACAAGATTAATATTCCATCTCTTGCCGAAGTAGCGAATTCACCCCTAGGTGGATTGAAGGCTATTCGAAAAGAAATGCGGCGGATTATGATTCTCAATCAGGCGGATACAGAACAGGTTCAATCAGATGCGTATCGCCTTGCAAAATATTTACTGCCTCATTATTCTGCTGTGCTGGTTTCCTCGTTTAATTCAAGTGGAAAAGATTACTATCCTATGATTTCATCCAAAGAAATCGTGGCAGTGCATGAAAATATTGGTGGGATTATCTTAGCCGCAGGTGCTTCGCAACGCTACGGCTCGCCGAAACAACTCTTGACCTGGCATGGGCAACCATTTATCCGTCATATCGCGCGTGTTGCTTTATCTTCAGATTTGAACCCATTGTTGGTTATTACTGGAAGTGCAGATGTACAGGTCCGGGCAGCCGTTTCTGGTTTATCCGTGAATTGTGTGTATAATCCAGAATGGCAAAAAGGACAAAGTACGTCTGTTATTCAAGCAATTGGAGCTCTTCCTAACTCGATAGGTGCAGCTATTATTATGTTAGTAGATCAACCACAAATTTCAGTGGCTCTTTTACAGAGCCTTATAGAAATTCATAAACGTACACAATCTTCGATTATTGCCCCACAGGTTGATCATAAACATGTCAATCCGGTCCTATTTGACCAGCGCTTATTTAGCAAATTATTGAATATCTCTGGTGACCAGGGTGGACGGGCTTTGTTTTCATCTCAAAAAATATCCTGGATTGACTGGATCGATCCACATGCAGAATTTGATGTCGATACCCCAGAGGATTATGATCAGCTAATTAGGCTTTACAGTGGTATGTGAAATATATCTAATTTCTTGCGATATAATAATTAATTATATGCATCTGCTAATTAATGAGATTTTCTTGTATACTTTTTTTTTCATCAAAAAAGATTTGCGCGGGGTAAGATCGCCGTGAGTGTAATAAGAGCTTTTATTGCAATTGACCTTTCGCCTGAGATTTATGCCAATCTTGAAAAACTTGTTTCTCAGGTGAAACAACATTTACAAGGTGACCCCATTCGATGGGTGGCGGTTGATCATATTCACTTGACTCTAAAATTTCTTGGGGATGTTTCGGTTTCAAACCTGAGTATTCTGACAGAATTAATTCAAACTGAAGCAAACCAGCATCATGAATTTGAAATCAGTGTTGGTAAAATTGGCGCTTTTCCATCAGTACATCGACCACGGGTCATTTGGGCAGGTATTGAAGCGCCACTAGATTTATTTGATCTGCAGAGGAAGCTGGAAATTGAAACTTCACGGTTGGGGTATATGCGAGAAGAACGAAAGTTTTCTCCTCACCTGACCATTGGTAGAATCCCGCGCAATGCAAATTCGGAATCGGTATCTGGTGTGAGCAAATTACTCTCTGAGATAAAGATCGGTTATTTAGGCGCTGCTTGTATTCGAGCTGTCCATCTATTTCGGAGCGACCTGCATCCAGGAGGCGCAGTATATACAAAGATATTTTCTGGAGAGCTTAATAAAACCCCAGAGTAAAAACGACGATTATTAATAATTATGAAGAAGTGAGGTGAAATCTGGAAGCTTTAGAATTAGCGCGAACTATTGTTGATGTTCTGGAAGAAAAAAAAGGAGAGAATATTGTTTTATTGGATATTCTCGGGTTATCTGATTTTACAGATTATTTTGTGATTTGTTCGGGTACAAGTGAACGCATGATAAATGCATTGGTAGATGATGTGATTGATGATTTGCGAGACAAACACCGAATAAAAGCCCGACCAGAGGGGTCTCCTCAAGGTGGTTGGGTGTTAGTCGATTATGGAAATGTAATATTACATATTTTCTCACCTGAAAAACGAGATTATTATCGGCTGGAAGAATTATGGGGTCATGGAAAGATTTTGCTACATTTGCAGTGATACACTCTAATGTCAGATTTTTTAATCCATAACTTGGACATGGGTTTGTCGCGTGCATATATAATTGAAACAAAAGAAGGGCTCTATCTTGTTGATGCTGGTATGCCAGGTATGCAAGGTAAGGTACTCAACTATATGCAATCGATTGGCAGGGATGATCTCAAGATGATTTTTTTGACCCATGCCCATTTAGATCACTATGGCTCAGCAAAAGAGATCCGAGAACAAACAGGCGCTTCGATTGTCATTCATTCTGATGACGTGGATGCGCTTATGAATGGAGAGACAAGACTTGGAGATGTGCGTGGGAGAGGTAAGGTAGTCAAATACCTATTACCGATTTTGGAAAGGTTTTACAGATTAGAACCTGTTGAACCAGATATGATCTTTGAACATGGAGATAAGTTTGATTTTTTTGGTTTGGATGCACTGCTAATTCATTTGCCAGGACATACTCCTGGCTCAAGCGCTCTGTTAACTTCAGAAGGACATGCATTTGTTGGAGATTTACTTTCTACATCTGGAAAACCACACCTTCAACGCTATTATGCTTCTGATTGGACACAAATCAAAAAGAGTCTACTAGACCTCTATACTTGTCAACCCTTACAGATATTTCCAGGTCATGGCTCGTATCCATTATCAGGGAATGAATTAAATGCATTTGTAGAGTCTTATAGAGGTATCGAGTAATTTCAATCCATTTCTTGGAATGGTAAATATGGAAAAACAATTTCAAATGAACCACATGGAGGCAAAATGAATCAAAAAGCTTTTCAAGACTATTATCCGGATCAAATGAGTTATTGTTATGGTTGTGGTCGACTGAATGAAGATGGTTTGCATATAAAAAGTTATTGGGATGGGGAGGAGACCATCAGCCATTTCACACCACGCGCGTATCATATTGCCGTTCCAGGGTTTGTATATGGTGGTTTGATTGCATCTTTGATCGATTGTCATGCCACTGGTACTGCTGCTGCAGCTGCTTATAAAGCTGAGGGGCGTGAAATGGATACTGAACCTGTTTTGAGATTCTTAACTGCATCATTGAAAGTGGATTACTTGCATCCAACTCCATTGGGTCCAGAATTAGAATTGCGTGGAAGCATCAAGGAAATCAAAGATAGGAAGGTTATTGTTAAGGTGGATTTATTTGCGGAAGGCAAATTATGCGCACAAGGTGAAGTTGTTACGGTTAAAGTGCCGGAAGATCTTTTTAATCAGATTATGTCAAGATCAGATTGATGATTCCATAATTTTTGAAATCATGGAGGATGATATCGATTTTGTTAAATTTTTGATGAATATTCTTGAAATTATTTGCGAGCAAGGATGAAATAATGATAAAATAACTATAGTAGAAATTTATTTATTATTTATGATGAAATTAATAGGAGGTATGGATGGCTAAGATAATTGATGTTGAAGGAATTGGTCCGGTTTATACACAAAAATTGGTAGATAGTGGAATTAGGACAACCGAAGCCTTATTGAAGCAAGGCGCTACACCTACAGGGCGCAAATCTCTCTCAGAAAAGACTGGTATCAGCGGTGACTTGATCTTAGAGTGGGTTAATCATGTTGATCTATATCGGATTAAAGGAGTCGCTTCAGAATACTCTGATCTCTTAGAAGAAGCGGGAGTGGATACTGTTCCAGAATTAGCGCAACGCAATGCCCAAAACTTATATGATAAACTTGTTGAAGTAAATCAGGTAAAAGCTTTAGTTCGTCGCTTGCCGGTTCTATCGCAGGTTGAAGATTGGGTTACGCAGGCTAACAATCTACCGCGAGTCATTGAATATTAAGCAAAAAGATTATTTTTGTAATTGATAACTCTAAAGCACTGTTGATTGTCTTAGGATCGACTGTGCTTTTTTTGTTTTCCTAGAAGAAATTATTCAACCCATTCAGGCTCTGGAGTGATTTCCTCTTTCGGGAGAGGTCCATTTTTGCCTTTCCAATCTGGTTGATTCTCAAGTGTCATGATAGTTTGCAGAACCATATCCTGTTCACAGTAATTTGACATGACAAGCGTACTTCTCCAATCAAACCATTCGCTTCTAAACGTTCCTTTTCAGCTTTAGTCATTTTACTGGGTTCACCTTCTTCGAAAACAACTCGACATGTTGTGCAACGCGCATTTCCACCACAGCGATGACCAATGGAAATACCAGCCTCTTCGATCGCTAATACCAGTCGTTTCCCTTTTTCTACATCTACAGTCTTTCCGTCAACGGTAAGTTTGGGCATATCTTACTCCTATATGCAAAAATTGAATTCAACCAATTGTACTAGAAGATCTCCGATTTTTAATAAATTCCACAAATTTTCTTAAGACATAATTTTGATCTATTTGTGTTCCATGTTATGGGAAATGCAATCCTTGTATGATTAGATAGATCCCAAAAATGAGTAAGATGAAAATACTAATCAATACTAGATATTGAATAACTCGCTCACCTAATCGACGAGTTTGATGAAAGAGAAACACGATTCCAAGCATCCCCCCAATTAGCGAGAAGTAAAAAGCAAACAGAAAGGATAGTGCGTGTAATGAGGATATCTGCCAGCTTTGTAATAGAATTGGTCCAAGAACTAATCCCCAAAACATATATGGACCCGGGCTCAACAAATTCATTAGCGCCCCTTTCCATACAATACGCCATGGTTGTTTCTTCTTTTCATTAACCGTTGAGCTAGTGTTTTCAGTTTCAAAATCTGTGCTGGTTGATCTTTTTTTCTTGCGA
>Ga0172370_10002069_pt1 | contig 29469 bp, 29 predicted proteins | sample LakKiv5m_FD_114538 | JGI IMG/M metagenome (GOLD analysis project Ga0172370, IMG submission 114538) | Freshwater microbial communities from Kabuno Bay, South-Kivu, Congo - kab_022012_11.5m | ecosystem: Environmental > Aquatic > Freshwater > Lake | place: Democratic Republic of the Congo...
AACCGTTCACGGGTTCAAAAGTTCAGGGTTTCCCGTTAGTTTCGGGGTCAACTGGTCCTAATGTTGAGGCTCAACGAACCATGCATGGGCCTTAACCCAGTACAGGGAGGCGACAAATGGTTCGCCCGGTGAGCACATGCTAACTGCGAAACGTCCTATTGACTGCCAGTCAGCTCTTCAATGTACCTCTTGCGAGGAAACCCTAAACGTTAAACCCTGAACCTGTGGACCCTTACAAAATAAGCATCCGAGGCCGCCTGTCAACAGGTCTGCGGCCTCGACATGCCTTATCAGGCCGCTTCCAGCTTCTGCCGGTCGGCCATGTCCATGAGGACCCTCTCCCTGGCCTTGTCGATGCCCAACGCCTTCCGCTTTTTGTCGATATGGGCAATCATGAGCCGGGCCATCTCATAGGGATCTTTGGCAAAGGCCCACTTCCCGAATCCCAGCTCCTCAAGTTCTTCAAAGAGGTGCTGTTTGAACCGGGTCCCCTCCATGACCGGGAAGGTCACCCCAAAGACCGTATACACGCCTGAGCCCACAAAATAGTGGCCGATGGATATGGCCTTCTCGCTCATGTATTCGGGCGCGGCCCCAGCCACCGGAAGATCGGCGATGCTCTCCCCCAGACCCCCGGCGCGCACCATCTCGGCGCAAGCCGTCAGAATACGGCTGTTGTCCACGCAGGAACCGAGACCCAGGACCGGCGGCATCCCTACCGTCTCACAGACCTCCCGCAGGCCTTCTCCTGCCAGATGGGCCGCCTCGGGTCTATAAAACCCGGCCTTGGCTAAAGAAAGCTGAGAACACCCGGTCTGTACCACCAGGACGTCGTTTTTGATCAGCTCCTTCACCAGTTCCACATGGAGCCAGTCCTGCTTGACCCTCGGATTGGTGCATCCAACCACGCCGGCAACCCCTCGAATGCGGCCGTTGATGATGTTATCGTTCAGCGGGGTGTAGGAGCCTCGGAATGTCCCCCCCAACATGTAATTAATATACTCGTGGGAGAAGCCGTGGATGCCCACGTTCCGGATATTGGGAATCTCGATGGGGAGCTTTCGGTTCTTGAACCGCACGATAGCGTTTTCCACAATGGCATCCGTGCACTCCCTCGGGGTATGTTCATGGAATTCGATATGGGCCACCCCTTCGATGTGGCATCTCGGGTTAGTGGTAAAAAGCCTTGTCCCGTAGCACTCCGCCACCTTGGCCAGGCCCTGTTTGATGCACTGAACATCAACCCCCATGGCATCCACTGCCCCGGTGATCAGAACCGCCTCCGTGGACATGAAATTGCCGGCATGGGGGATTCCGTGTCGCGAGAGCATCTCGGCCCCTGAACAGCACATGCCTACCAGATTGATCCCGTCGGCCCCCGCATCCTTGGCAGCCTGGATCAGGCTCGGATCATCCACAGACGCCAGCATGGATTCAAAGAGATTCGGCTCATGTCCGTGGATAATAATGTTCACCTCTTTTTCCTTGAGGCAACCCATGTTGACTTCGGCCTTGACGGGCGTCGGGGTTCCGAAAAGGATATCGGAGACCTCAGTGGCGATCATCGAGCCGCCCCAGCCGTCTGCAAGGGCCGTCCGGGTGCACTGCTTGGTGATATTTCTATAATCCTGATCCACCCCCATATGGGTTCGGTGCATGATCTCCATGATCTCGCGCATGGCCCCTCGCGGGACCACGCCATTCTTTCTCCAGGTCTCCAGGGTCTTTTCAGGGACCCGTTTAATAAATGGAATCTCGCCTTCCACCTGGATATAGGTCCTCTCCAGCTCATGATAGACGTCCAGGGCAATATCCTTGAGATCCCGTCCTTCCACTTCGATACCCAGCTCAACGGCCAGGTCCGCCAGCTTAATCGGATCTTTGATGGTGTATTCCTTGATCCTGCCGTTGACCACCTCCCGAAAGAGATCCAGCATAGACATGCCGTGATCCGTATGGGCGGCCGCGCCCGAGGCCACCATCCGCGCAAAATTTCTGGCCTGGATCGTATCTGCCGTGGCGCCGCACACCCCTGTCTTGCTGTAGGGATCCCTGGGGTTGAGGCGGCACGGTCCCATGGTGCAGTTCTTACAGCAGGCCGACTCGACCCCGATGGGACAGGCCTTCATCTCTGCCGCACGGTGAAATGCGGTCTCGACGCCATCTCTTTCCGCCTTCCGAAGCATCTGCGCGGTGGCCTCGCAGATAGTGGCCTCCTGGATGTTGAGCGTCTTCGCCGTAGCGTCCTTTTTCGCCTTTTCAGTCATCTGATCGCCCTCCATTGTAAATTAATAGTAATCGTTATTGTTCATTAGATAAAATTTTTTCCCGTTTCCAGATCGCGACAACGCCGCTCTCCTGGAAGAAAAGCTGGACCAGTTCCCACCCTTCAGCGCCCTTTTCATTCAGCATATCCGTCAACCGGCGCGTCTGATCCACCGGCACATCCTCCAGGGCGCACTCCCCTTTCTCAGAACAGAAGAATGCAAGGCGCTCAAATGCCTGAGACGGGATTTTGGAGATATCGTATTCCCATGTCATGGGTTTCCTCCTTATTGATCTTCTGCTGGGACCGGGTCCCTATCCACGCCTTTTCCCCTTTTGGTCAAATGGGTTGTCCTCTTTTTTTGCATCCACGCCTGGGTTAAAAGCGTCTACTCCAGGAAAACCGAGACCCTTGGCCGCGCATTCCGCGCAGACGCCCACAAACTCCAGTTTGTGGCCGAACACCCCGTACTTGGTAAGGTGGCTGGTCATATTTTCCAGGATATCGATCGGGTTGTCCGACGCCGTCAGGGGGAGATCCTCGATCCGGCCACAGTGAATGCAGGTCATGTGATAATGGGCGGTTAGATTCCCGTCAAAGCGCATCTGCGGTCGCCCGGGGGCCAGTTTTAGGATGTCTCCGTTTGCGGCCAGGACGTCCAGATTGCGGTAAACGGTCCCCAGACTGACGCGGGGCAGTCGGGACCTGACCTGCTCGTAGATCTCGTCGGCAGTCGGATGGGTCCGGGACCGTTTCACTTCCTCCAGGATGACCTGCCGCTGGCGGGTCGATCGTTGTATCACATCGGGCTGCAAGAAAACCTCCCAGAATATCAACAGTAATGGTTACTAATAATAAGGATTTTTAATATCCGTGTCAAGATAAAATATAGATGACCTGGCTTTAAGCGGTTGCCGGGAGCGATACGCTATCGGCTCTCCAGAATGTGGGGGGCTGCCTTGTCATGAAACAGGCATTGCTGGAATCACCTCCGCTGGGCCAGCATCTTGGCCATCAGGGAGCCGATCCCCTGGGGCAGCCTCTCTTCCGGGGAGAGTTTTCCCAGGATGTTTAGAAAGGCCTGGGCTGGCGGGGACAAATGCTGGTTCCTGAGATAGGCGATGTTGACATCCAAAAACATCCGGGCCCCCTTTAACGTGGCCGATCCCAATCTCCCCTCTTCCAATTCAACGGCCACAGCCTGCCTCACTAAAAACGAAATTCCATCGCCCCGTTGCACCAACTGCTTGATAAACTCCGTGTTGCTCGTCTCCATTAAAACGTCCGGCGTACACTGGTTCCCGGCAAACAATTGATTGACGAGCCTCCGTGTCCCTGAACCGATCTCTTTCATAATGATCGGTTCCCTGGAGATCTGATCAAAGGCGACGGCGTTCTTCCCTGCCAGCGGGTGATCCGGCGCAGTAATAAGGACCAACTCCTCCTTGCTGAAGGGTAAAAAATAGACATCGGGGTGGCCTTCCGCCTTGGCAATGATAGCGATTTCGTTCTGGAAACCGACAAGGCTGAGCGCCATATCCTGGGAACTTCCCTCATCCAGATGGATCTTGATGTCCGGATAGGTCTCGCGGAAACGGGTAACGATCCACGGCATGAAGTACCGGGCGTAGGTCTTGGTGGTGCCGAGTCTCAGGACCCCTCGCTTCAGTTCCCGCATATCTTCAATGACATGTTCCAGTTCCTTTTCATACTCGAAGATCTTACGTACGTATGAATACAGGATTTTCCCCTCATCGCTGAGATATACCTTTCGTCCCCTCTTCTTGAACAGCTTCATATTACAGGCAGATTCGAGGAGCTTGATCTGGGCCGTGACAGCCGGCTGGGTAATGTAGAGTTTTTCAGCAGCGATCGTGAAATTTTCATGCCTTGCCGCCAGGCAGAAGACCCTGAGTTGATTGAAATTGAGCATAAGACCCCTCTGGACCGGATAAGTCCGTGGTCATTTGGCCTTCGGCCGTCATTCCTTGTCGTTGGGGCTCAACTTGCGCTCCGCCTTCATACATTGGACATTGGACCTTAGACGCTGAACCTTGTACCGTTGGTAACCGTTCACGGGTTCAAAGGTTATGAGGTTCAAAGTTGCATTTTTTCCCGCCGGATTCCAGCTTACAGGTGCACCCTCCATAGACCCCCGTGCCAACCATTCCAACCTCGAAAACCGTGGACCATTAGAGGCCATTTGGCAAAAGCAGCATGCTCTGCCAGATCTTCGGGTCATCAGTTCTGTCCTTCTTCCCAACCTTGAATCCCGCTGCAGCGGGAAACCGGGAACCTGTAAACGCTTACTACTGCTGATCAAGCCCGACCCTAAGTAAATCTTATGTCTTGGACTTATCTATAACCTAAACTTATGTATATCATAAAAAAAAAGGATTTGACACGATTTATTGAATTCATGAAGATAGCGGCGTCTTACACAAAAATATTCGTCCTGATGCATAATGGACCCATACAATCAGAACACAGGAGCGCTATGTTCTGTCTCAGTCTTGCCTTTCTCCTTTTCAATCTGCCTGTTAACGTTGACGCGGGCCATGCCCGCAACCCAAGATATGCGAACCTGAGCCGCGCCGGAAATCCTTTCACAACCGTATTTGGTCCGGCGTTTCATTGATGTCAAAGAATATTCCTGCTCTTTTTCACAGTGGTTTAAGCAATAAGCCCCTCATTCGCGGTGTATGGCTGTTTTTCCCGGTTTGAGTGATCGGCAGTTCAGAGCGTATTTATCTTTTGTCTTTTTGGGTATCTCTTGGGTTGGCATAACGCCTTTTCATTAACCTGAACATCATAGAAGAAGAAAGGGAGGCGAAACATGGCAGATGACATTGGAGGAAGGTTCCCAGATCCGCACGAGTATCAGGTCCCATCCGAACTGGAAGGATGGGAAGAGATGTACCCTTCCCACTACCTGTTTTCAAAGGAGAGGGAAGCCTGGGAAAAGCAGCAATTCTGGTACCAGGACAAAATCCACGCCCCGGAGCCCATGCCGCCCCTGGATCTGATCTTTCAGGAGGCCTGGCAGATCTCTCTCTCGCAGTACACGACAAGGGTATTCTGCATCCCCCCGGCACAGGGGATCGCCCAGAGGATGGTCGGATGCTACATGTACATCTGCGCCATTGCACCGCCGCCCGATGAGATTATCGGAGAAAAGGCGGAACTGTTCGGAAAGCGGGTCTTCTATGTATTTGAGCATTATGATGAACTCTGGGACAAATGGCTAACTAAATTCAAGGCCCTCGGCAGGGAAATGGAGGCCGTGGAGGTCCCGACGGAACTGCCCAAGTATGTCCCCGAGGACCAGGTCCTCCCCGCGCCTACCGGATGTTATATCTCTTATGACATCCTGGAGGCATTCGATAAGCTCGCCCTGAAGATGATCAAGGCCTGGCAGTACCACTTTGAAATGTTGAACCTGACCTACCTGGCCTACCTCATGTTCGGGGATGTCTCCAGAAAGCTCTTTCCCGGGATCAGCGAAAGCGCCATCGGCAAGATGGTGGCCGGGGCCTATGTCTCCATGTTCCGTCCCGAAGAGGAACTCTGCCGGCTCTCCAGACTGGCCGTATCCTCACGGGGCGTGGCGGACATCCTCAAGAGCGACAAGACGGTCGCCCAAAAGAAGGCCGAACTGGAAAAGATCCCTGACGGCAAACACTGGCTCGAGGAATTCGATAAGGCGAGTGATCCATGGTTTTTTGTGTCGTGCGGCAGCGGCTGGTTTCACCATGAGGGGAGCTGGCTTACCAACCTCGACATCCCCTACAGCTACATCAAGAGCTATGTGGAACGGCTGGGAAACGGGGAGACCATCGAACGGTCTATGGACCATCTGGACAAGGAAAGAGATGAAACCGTAGCCAGTTACCGGGAACTCATCAAAACCGACGAGGACAGGAAGGCCTTTGACGAGGCGTATAAGACCATTCGGACCATCTACCGCTATGCGGAAGATCATCTCTTCTGGGTGGAGCACTGGCTTCACACCATCTGGTTTGCCAAGATACGGAAGTTCGGGAAACTCTTGGTCAACAACGGGATGCTGAACGACGTGGACGACATCTTCATGTTTACCCGGTACGAGATCCCCGAACTCCTTACCGAACTCTCTACCGGCTGGGCCCTCGGCGTGAATATTCCCCTGCGGGGCGACTACTACAAGGCCAAGGCCGGCAAGCGGAGAAAGATCTTGGAGGCGGCCGGCAACTGGAATCCGAGCCCTGCCTTAGGCGTCCCGCCCGCAGAGGTGGCAGAGCCCTTTACCATCATGCTCTGGGGCGTTACGACCGACAAGGTCAAGGAATGGCTCAAGGGCGTGGGAGAAGTGGGCGGCGCGGGGGTCTCGGAGATCAAGGGGTTCGCCTCTTCGGCAGGGGTTGCGGAAGGTCCGGCACGGGTACTGAAGCTCCTCAAGGATATTGTGAATCTTCAGCCTGGAGAAGTCTTGGTCTGCCCTACCACCAATCCTTCCTGGGCGCCCGTGTTTACCAAGATCAAGGCAGCGGTCACGGACATCGGCGGGCTCACCAGCCACGCCGCCATCGTGTGCAGGGAGTATGGAATTCCATCCGTTACCGGCACCGGCGTGGCCACATCGGCGATCAAGACCGGGGACATAGTGAAGGTTGATGGCGACACAGGTGTCGTGACGATTGTTGAAAGGGCCAAATAACCTCATTCCCATCCCACCGATCCCCCTCCTCTACAACGATCCGGCGCGACCTTCTCTCCAGGCCCCAGGCCCGGGGAGAATCAGCGCCGCCGCCCTGACAGGGACCGGATCCACAGAGGAGGGGACATACTCCAATGGAGAAGCAGATGGACTACATTCTCAATTTTGAAAATCTGGATAAGACCTCCCTCCCAACCGTGGGAGGCAAAAATGCCAGCCTGGGTGAGATGATCCAGGCAGGCATCCGCGTGCCGCCTGGATTTGCTGTAACCACAGACAGTTATCTGAGCTTCATCACCCAAACGGGGATAAAGGATGCCATTTTCGATATCCTCTCCGGTCTTCATCGGGATGATGTGGACTCCCTGAACAGGACCAGCGCAAAGATCCAGGACCTGATCCACCACACGTCCATGCCCGATGAGATCCAGGGGGCTATCGCGGAAGGCTATTGCGGGCTTTGTGAAGCATGCGCTGTCAAAGACGTCCAGGTGGCGGTGCGATCCAGCGCAACGGCCGAAGATCTGCCCACGGCGAGCTTTGCCGGGCAGCAGGATACCTATCTCTGCCAGGCGGGAAAAGAGCAGATCATTGCGAGTGTGAAGCGGTGCTGGGCCAGCCTGTTCACACCCCGCGCCATTGATTATAGAAACAAGAACAACTTCCCGCACGAAAAGGTCTACATCAGTGTGGGGGTTCAGAAGATGGTCAACTCCAGAGCCGCAGGGGTCATGTTTACCCTCAACCCGACCAACGGCGACCCGTCCAAGGTGGTGATAGAAGGGAGCTGGGGACTGGGGGAGACCGTGGTCTCCGGCTCCGTGAATCCGGACAAATTTGTGGTGGACAAGGTGGTCATGGAGACGAGCGAAAAGACCATATCCGCCAAACATATCAAATGCGTCTATGACCCCGATGGTAAAGGCACCATGGACGTGGATGTGGAAGCAGAACTCCAATCCAAGTGCTGTCTGGAAGACCGGGAAATAAAGGAACTCGTGAGGATCGCCAAGAACATCGAGACCCACTACGGTCGCCCCATGGATATCGAGTGGGCCGTTGATGAGGACTTCTCTTTTCCGGAAAACATCTTTATCGTGCAGGCCCGTCCTGAGACGGTCTGGAGCCAGCGCCGGAAGGGGCCCCTGATCGGCAATAAGAGCGGGTATCAGTTGTTGATGGAGCAGGCCATGAAGCGGATCAAGCTCCAGTGAGAGGCTGCCATGCACCAATATGAACGTCGAACATCGAACGTCCAACATCGAATGAAAAAACAGATGCCTGAAGGCTGATGTGTCAGGCGTGGACATTAAAGACCCTGATCAGATCGGGGATATGGTGTTGAATTCCTGAATCCCTGAATTCACAATACCGGTTTATCCGGGTTAACCAATGAAAAAAGCAACCATAACAAAATTTTTAGGCTATGGAGGTATGATATTCCATGAAAAGCATGAGAGACTTTATTGCCGATAGTGAAAAGCAAGGGTTGTGCAAACGGATCACTGCGGAGGTGGACTGGAACCTGGAGCTGTCCCACATTGCCAAGCTCAATGAAGAGGAGGCCGGTCCGGCCCTTCTGTTTGAAAATGTAAAGGGTTACAAGACGCCGGTCATCACCAGCGTCTGCACAACGACGCAGCGGCTGGCCCTGATCATGGGACAGCCCCTGGACTCGACCTTAGTGGACCTTTACAAGGCATGGGCCAGGCTGGGCGAGAATCTGATCCCGCCCAAGTGGGTGGATGCCGGAAGTGCGCCGTGCAAGGAAAATATCCTCACGGGCGATGATATTGATCTGTATAAATTCCCCGTTCCCCAGTGGTATCCCTTAGACGGGGGCCGCTTTATCGGTACGGCCCATTTCGTTGTCAGCAAGGACCCCGAATCCGGCTGGGTCAACCTCGGGACCTACCGGGGCCAGCTCTTGGGCAAAGACAAGATGGGGACCCAGTTTATCAAGGGGAAGCATGCGGACATTATGCTCAAGAAATACCAGGCCATGAAAAAGCCGATGCCCGTAGCCTCGGTGATTGGGTGCGATCCCCTCCTCTTCATCATGGGGGCGGCCCGGGTCTCGGCCTTTACATCGGAATACGATGTGGCCGGGGCCTTGCGCGGCGAACCGGTGGAGGTGGTCAAGGGGGAGACCGTGGATCTGCCGATCCCAGCCCATGCGGAGATCGTGATCGAAGGGGAGGTGGATGCGGACAAGTTCATGGAAGAAGGACCCTTCGGCGAATACACCGGTTACTACTCAGGGGTGGGAACGGACCCCAGGAATTTTATCGATGTCAAGTGCATCACCCACCGAAACAACCCGATCCTGTGGGGGACCACGGTGGGTCGGGCCGTCACCGATACCCACATGACCATGGCCCTCTCCTATGGCGCTACCTTGTGGCAGCAATTGCTCGCCATGAAGATCCCCGGGCTGAAAGCGGTTTACTGTCCGCCCGAAGGTTCCGGCAGGTTCCTGGCCATTATCTCCATCAAGCAGATGTACCCGGGCCATGCGGATCAGGTCCTGACCGCGGCCATCTCCACAGAGATGGGGGCCTACGGGCTCAAAACGGTCATCGTGGTGGATGAGGACATCGATCCGTGGGATATCCCCAGGGTCTTATATGCCCTCAGTTTCAGATTCCAACCCAACCGGAGTCAGGTGATCAAGCGCGGACGATCCACGCCGCTCGATCCCTCCCTTCCCATCGATGCGAGAGATATTACCGGCCGACTCCTCCTGGATGCCACCATCCCCTATGACTGGAAAGAAAAGCCGGTTCCCATTGAGCTGGATCCAGCCACGGTGGAAAAGGTCAAGGCCAGGTGGTCTGAACTGGGATTTTAATTACACATTGTGGGTTAATCGTCATGAAGGGCATGTTTTGGGCAGCCAGCGACATAACGATTAACCGACCCATTGAACCATCAAGGAGTTTTCATCATGTCAGAAAGCGCACGGCTAAAGGGCAAAAAGATTCTCATCGTGGATGATGAATCCGATATCCTCGACATACTGGAAGAGCTGCTGGAGATGTGTGAAGTGGCGAGGGCCTCCACATTTGAAGAAGCAAAACAACTCATGGAATCTCAGAAGTTTGACATTGCTATCCTGGACATCATGGGCGTGGACGGGTATGGCCTCCTCGACATCGCCAACCGGAAGAAGATCATCCCGATCATGCTGACCGCCCATGCATTCAGCCCGAGAAACCTGGTGCGGTCCATCAAGGAGGGAGCGCATTCCTATCTGCCCAAGGAGGAAATCTCCAACATAACGACCTTCCTGGGCGATGTTTTGGAGGCGAAAGAAAAGGGAAAGAACCCCTGGGGACCCTGGCAGGAGCGGTTGCCCACCTCCTATTTTGAAAGGAGATGGGGGGCCGCCTGGCAGGATGCGGACAAGGACTTCTGGGATAAATTCAGGGCCGGCATCAAAGAGAGAACAAAAAGGAAAGCAGTTCAATCTGAAGATTGAACTTTCAATTCCTGAATTCCTGAATTCTCAATTCCTAAATCTTGACATCAGGAGGCTTCAAGTGAAACCGATTCGGTACACAAAAGAGATGGTGGATGAGTTTCTGAGGGACGGATACTGGACAAACGAGACATTCTATGACTTCTATGACAGAAATGCCAGGGAGTATGGCGACAGGGAGGCCCTGGTGGACGAGAAATACAGGGTCACCTGGGCCGAGGCCAAGCGCCTCGTGGATGCCATGGCCATTTCCTGGGTCGAGATGGGGATCCCCAAGTTTGCCCGGGTCATCATCCAGTCTCCCAACAGCGTCTACGGGTTTCTCTCCAGAATCGCCTGCGAGAGGGCCGGCCTCATATCCCTGACGGTCTATCCTTACCTGCGCCAGAAGGAACTGGAGTACATGGTGGAACGGACCGAGGCCACGGCCGTCATCATTCCAAACGTATATCGCAAGTTTGATTACCTGGAGATGTACAAAGGCCTCCAGCAGCGGTTCTCCCACCTCACAACCATCTTTCTCTTTGACGATGAGGTGCCGACCTCTGCCCCGAAAGGGACCTATTCCCTGACTCGAATGATCGAGGAACGGGCGAAGCGACCGGTGGACGAGTCCGTGCTTGTCGAACGGCGACTGGATCCCATCTGGAACGTGGCGCTCCTGACCACCACCAGCGGGACCACCGGCCTTCCCAAGCTGGTGGAATGGCCCCTCGCCCCCCGAGTCTGCACCTCCAAGGGGAGGGTCGATATCTGGGACCTCAATAAAAACGACATCACCATGGCCATCGCCCCCCATGCGGGCGGGGCAGCGGGGACCCTCACCTACTTTGCCGCGCCCCTGGCCGGGGCCAAGACGGTCATGCTGGAGGAATTTACGCCGGAAGGGGCGCTGGCCCTCATCGAAAAGGAGAAGGCCACGGCCATCGGCGTGGTGCCCACGCACCTGGTTCGAATGCTGGAGGCAGACACCTCCAAATATGACCTCAGTTCGCTCCGCTTCATCCGATCAGCCGGCGGGTATCTCTCCCCTCAGGTAGCGGAAGAGGCGGAAGAGGCCTTCGGGGCCGCCATTACCAGCGACCTGGGCACCCAGGATATGGGATCGGTCTCCGGTTGCCGCGTAGAGGATCCTAAAGACCTTCGCCGCAGGACCGTGGGAAGGATGCTCCCCGGAAACAAGGTACGGCTCATGAATGAAGATAAGACGCAGGAGGTCCCGGAGGGCGAACCCGGCATCCTCTACTTCAGGGGGCCGCATGCACCGGCAGGCTATTACCGGGATGAGAAACTGACGGCCACGGTCTTTGATCCCGACGGGTGGACCACCACCGGCGATATCGTCAAATTCGACCAGGGGTGCCTCTGGATACTGGGCCGGGCCAAGGACATGATCATTCGCGGCGGGCAGAACATCTACCCGGCGGAAATTGAAGGGCTCCTGAACGAGCATCCCAAGGTGGCGTCAGTGGCCATTGTGGGGTATCCTGACCGGGAAATGGGTGAGCGATGCTGCGCCTATGTCATCCCCAAGGCCGGCCAGACCTTTACCTTTGAGGAGATGGTGAAATTCCTGAAGGGAAAGCAGGTGGCTATGTTCAAACTCCCGGAACGACTCATCATCGTGGACGAATTTCCTGCGGTGGGAGACTCGGGAAAGGTGAACAAGGAAACCTTGAAAAAGGACATTAAGGCCAGGATCGAGGCGGAACAGAGATAAGAATTGTTGATTGAGGATTGTCGATTGAAAGATGTGCGATGGGTCGGATAGTTATATATTATCTGCGTTAATCTGTGAAATCTGTGGATGAATGATATGGCGGAAAAGACGGTGCTGATTATCTCCACCCTGGATACCAAGGGTGCGGAGACCTATTATCTCAGGGATAAACTTGAATCCCTCGGCCTGAACCCTCTGCTCGTGGACATCTCCATGCGGGGGGAGGGGCCGACCCGGGCCGATATCACCCCCGATGAGGTGGCGGCGGCCGGGGGGAGCACGATCGAGGAGATCCGTGCATCCAAAGAGCGCTCCCGGATCACCCATATCACCATCGCGGGTGCGTCACGCATCGCCGGCGAACGCTTCGCCCAGCGAAAACTGCACGGCGTGATCGGCATGGGCGGATCCACCGGATCGCTTATGGCCACTGAGGTTATGCGGTCGCTCCCCTTCGGCATCCCCAAGGTGATGATCTCGTCCACCGCAGCGCTCCCTGGTCTCTCGACCCGCTACATCGGCACCGGCGACATCGCCCTGTTTCATTCGGTCATCGAGATATCCGGCCTGTCCGACCTCTTGAAGAATGTAATGGACCGGGCCGCCCACGCTATTGCCGGGATGGTCCAGGGGACCATCACATTACCCAAGGCCGGGAAAGGGAAGGCGATTGCCCTCACCATGCTCGGACCCTGTGAAAAATGCGCCAGTTCGGTGAGGACGGCCCTGGAGGGGGCCGGGTGTCAGGTCATCGGCTTTTCCGCGGCCGGGATCGGGGACCGGGCCATGGAGGAGATGATCTCGCAAGGCCTGTTTCAGGGGGTCATCGACTTAGCGCCGGGCGGGGTCGGAGAACATCTCTTCGGCTTCATGCGGGACGCCGGTCCCCACCGCATGGAATCTGCGGGCAAGGCAGGCATCCCCCAAATCATCTCCCTGTGCAGCGTCAATCACATGACCCCGTCCAAATCCAGATACAAACCGGAATATCATGAGCGGAGAAAGTATGATCTGGACAAGTACCGCACCTGGGTCCGTCTCTCGCCCGATGAATTGAGAGAAGTGGCTGCCGCCTTCAGAGAAAAATTGAATTCAGCAAAGGGTCCTGTAAAGGTCGTCATCCCCCTGCGGGGATGGTCTTCTGTAGATTATCCTGGGAATGCGACTTACGACCCGGAAGAAGACCGGGTCTTTGTGGAAGAACTCCGAAGGGGCCTGAATCCAGACATCGAGATCATGGAAATCGACGCCAATATGGAAGACCCTAAATTTGCAGATGCAGTTGTCGAAGCGTCCTTCAAAATTCTCTGATTACGGATGGACGCCTGCGCATCCAGAGAGAAGAAACTATGAAAAAGCGGATCATTGTCGGCATCTCAGGCGCCAGCGGCGTTATCTACGGGGTCACACTCCTGCGTCTCCTTAAGGAAAAGGGGATCGAGACCCACCTTATCATATCGGAGGCAGGGGAAAAAAACATTGGAATCGAAACGACCTACAGCCTTCCCGAGGTCAAGGCCATAGCCGACTATTGCTATAACAACCGCGATGTGGGCGCGGCCCTGGCCAGCGGTTCATTTCTGACCGATGGAATGGTGGTGGCGCCCTGCACCATCAAAACCCTTTCAGGCATTGCCAACTCCTATACCGACAACCTCCTTATCAGAGCCGCGGATGTGACATTGAAAGAGAAACGAAAACTGGTCCTCGTGGTCAGGGAAACCCCTCTTCACAAAGGGCACTTGAGGCTAATGACCATGGCCGCAGATATGGGCGCCCACCTCCTACCCCCGGTCCCCTCATTTTACCACCAGCCCAAGACCATCGAGGACATCATCCACCAGACCATCGGCAAGATCTTTGATTATCTGCACATTGAACATCACCTGTTCAAACGGTGGGGGGAGTGATCTCTCCGACTGACAGGTGGCCCTCCAAGGCTGCGGCCCCTCTCTGATTCCGGACAACGCCCTTCCATCGCCTTTTAACGCAAGAAAAATGCTTGACAAACCATGGTTTTTGGGTACCATCAACCAGCTTCATATATTCCCTGCCGTTTCGGGGTCACACTTGATGGAGGCTCGTGATGGAATCCACGACCCACCAGATTAGCACGTTCATCAATATGGAAAGCCCCGAGGATGTCCTTGAGGAAACCAAAAAGACTGCGTCCATGACAGTTTCCGGATGTGATGAAGAGGCGCTGACCAGCACCTTTTTTGACGTGTTGAGCCTCTTTCAAGGGACATACCCGGGATACCTGGTATGTGATACCTACTATCATGATCTGAAGCATACCACGGATACGTTGCTGGCGATGGCCAGGATTATGCACGGGGCCACTGTGGAGGGGCTTCATTTCTCCAGACGGCAGATCACGCTCGGCCTGATCTCCGCCCTGATGCACGATACCGGATATATCCTGAAATATGGCGAAAAGGGTCCTGGCGCCAGATACACACAGACCCATATCCAACGCAGCGTCGATTTCATGGAGGGATATTTCTCATTGAACGGGTTTCAAAGGATGATTTTGTTTCCTGCCGCAATATCCTCAACTGTACCGGGCTCAATGTCGCTATTGACAACATATGCTTCACCTCGGAGAAAAATGAAATCGTCGGCAAAATGATCGGCACGGCGGATCTCCTGGGCCAGATGGCCGACCGCACATACCTCGAGAAATTGCCTTTTCTGTATGATGAATTCAGGATCGCTGGGGTGCCGGGAATCGGCAACGAGCCGGATTTCTACAGGAACACGCTTAACTTCTTTGCCATGACTGTCGCGAGGTTACAGAAAGAACTGGGCGGAGTCAACCGGTATATGCGGTCCCATTTCCGGGTGCGCTGGGGAATTGACGAAGGACTTTACATGTCTACCATAGAAAGGAGTATGGCTTATCTTAGACAAATCCTCGCAGCGCATCCAAAGGATTGCAGAAAGTACCTTCGGCGGGCGGGGCTGATTAAGAATCTGGAGCGTATCAGGGTAACCTCTTGAAACCCTCTTGAGCCGATCAACCCATTTCTCTCTTGAAAAATGCGGCTGAGATTTCGAAAAAAACTATTTGCACTTTAATACAACATCTTATAGCATTAGATCGCTTACACGAAAACCTGATCGTTGCCTCCTTTAATCACAACCCTCCATAACTGGGGTGGCCTGTTGAAACCACAATCAACCTGGATAGTACCGCAATATCGAGATACCGAATCATTACGTAACGGGATGGTAATAATTAGAGAAGAATGAGCATTTGTTAAATTGAGAGTCCAACCTTCCGTCACGCCGGACTCAATCCGGCATCCAGGATGCCGTATCATGCCGAATCCTGCCCGAGGCGGAGCTGGATTCCGGCCTTCTCCGGAATGACGGTGTAAAGACACCCATGAGACGGTTAATAACTTAACGGCATTGATGTTCTGATCATCTTTGGAGACGATAAACATAACTCAAAACATTTAATAGCGTAAGGAGGTTCATCATGAAACGGTCGTTGATTGGGATTTTCGTTGCTTTTGGGTTCGTTTTGGCTGGGATGTCGTTTGCAGGCGCTGCGCCGGACAACATCGTTCTCGGTCATCCTGCCTGCCTTTCCGGCAAGTTTGCCAAAGCCGGGGAGCAGGCCGTGGGCGGCATCAAGGCCTGCGTCGAATGGGTCAACAAGACCCAGGGCGGGGTGGAAATCGGGGGCAAAAAGGTCCCTCTTGAATATAAATATTATGACTGTGAGTCCAAGAAGGAGGTCGTGACGAGCCTCATCGGCAGGCTGGTGTCCGTGGACAAGGTGAATGTGATTTTTGCGCCGTACAGCTCGGGCCTGACCTTGAGAGGAGCCCCCGTGGCCGAAAGCCATCAAATGCTGTATATGGACCACGGGGGGGCCAGCAACGAGATCTTTCAGCAGGGGTTCAAATATATTGTTCAGACCATCGGACCTGCCACCCGGTATCACGAAGGCACCCTGGACATGATTCACAAGATCGCCCCCGATGCCAAGAAGGTGGCCCTGGCCTATGAGGATGACGAGTTTTCCAAAATGGTCATGGTAGGCACCAAGGATCACGCCAAAAAGATCGGCTTCGAGATTGTTTTCGAGCGCACCTATCCCAAGGGGGTTACAGATTTGACCCCGCTTCTTTCGGCCCTCAAGGCCAGTAAACCCGATTTTGTTTTAGGCGGCGGCCACTTCGAAGACGGCCAGCTCTTTAACCGACAAATGGCGGATCTGGACATCGACGTCAACGCCCTTTCCCTTGTGGCCGCGGCCACACTGCCGGCCTTTTACAAGGCATTGACCACCATGGCCGAAGGGGTCATGGGGCCTTCGCACTGGGAATACGGGGTGAAGTATTCGGCTGAACAGGCCAAGGCGGCCGGGCTTCCCTGGATTGGACCATCCCAGGAGGAATTCATGGCTCTGTTCAAAAAGGCCACCAAGGAGGATATGCTCCCGGATTATCACGCGGCCGAGGCCGGGGCCGGGGTACTGGCGTACGTCCTGGGGGTCCAGAAGGCCAATTCCATTGATTCGACAAAGGTCCGAGCAGCTCTCGGAGACCTTCACTTCATGAGCTTTTATGGCGGATGGAAAGTGGATGAAACGGGCTTGCAGGTAGGCCACACCATGGTGGATGTGCAGTGGCAGAATGGGGACAGGGTGATCGTGTGGCCCGAGGAGGCCAGGACCGGAAAAGTCTGCTACCCCATGCCCACATTTAAGGAAAAGGCAAAGGGCGTAAAGGCTGTGCCCAAGTAACGGTGAGGTGATGCCCCCGACCCAGGCTCGTGCCTCGGGCCGGGCGGTCTTCTGTTCCGCCCCCCTGTCTGTTGTGACAGGGTCCTTTCCCCTCTAAGACCACGAGGAAATCGTGCCATGTTTTTTGAGCAATTAGGCGGAAATCTGATCCAGGGGGTTGTTCTGGGGGCGGTGTACGGAATGGCCACCATGGGCCTGAGTCTTATTTTTGGCGTCCTGAAGGTCGTCAATGTGGGCCATGGGGCCTTCATTATGATCGGCGCCTTTCTGACCCTGTTCCTGTTCAGCTCCCTCGGGATCAGTCCTCTGTTCGCCATCCCTGTTGCCTTTATCGTCGGCATGGGTATGGGTCTCATATTTTACTATACAACTATCCGAAGGCTGATCAAGGCCCCTGAATTGGCGACCCTCCTGGCCACCTTTTCCATTGGCGTCCTGCTCGAAGAGCTGATCAAGCTGATGTTCGGTTCGGAATTTCGCGGATACAACTGGGTGGTGGGCAAAATCAATCTGGGGATCACCGTGCTGCCTATGTCGAAGCTCTATGCCTGTATCGGGAGCATCTTGATCGCGGTGCTTCTCTATATCTGGTTTAAAAAGACCCGGGCCGGATCAGCGGTCCGAAGCGTGGTGGAAGACAGCGAAGGGGCGCGTGTGTGCGGGGTCAATGTGGGCGGGGCCTATGCCCTGAGTTTTTCTCTGGGGATCGGATTGACCGTGGCCAGCGGCGTTCTGCTCACCATGTTCATTCCGGTGGGTATCAATCCGTACATGGGCGGCGGATACACCCTCAAGGCCTTTGTCATTGCGGTGCTGGGCGGGCTGGCATCGCCCTACGGGGCTTTTTTCGGCGGTCTGGTCTTCGGGCTCATTGAAAACGGCTCCTATACCTTGTTCGCTTATATACCGGGGGTCGAGCCCTTTGCCCTTACCCGCTTTTTGTCCTTTGTGATACTGCTGGTCATCCTGTTAATTAGACCTACCGGAATCCTGAGAGCAAAATGAGACAAATACAGAAATATTTTCCGATCATCCCTGTGTTTGCCGCCTATCTGGCCATGTTCTTGATTGCCGAGAGCATGGAAGGGATGTGGCAGCTCATGTCCATGCTCCTGTTTTACTGCGCACTGGGACAGGCCTTCAACGTATTTATGGGCATGACCGGGTATGTGGATTTTGGATATGTGGCATTTATGGGGGTAGGGACGTACGGCATGGCCTTATCCATCACCCGGCTGGCCCAGTACGAATTTCTCGGGGCCTGGATTCTGGTGGTCGGTTTTGGGCTGGCCCTCGTGATGTCCACCCTCCTGTCCATGGCCGTGGGCGCGGTGGCCCTCAGGCTCCGGGGGGCCTATTTTGCCATCGCCACCATTGGGGTGAATGAGGGTTTCCGATTCCTGATCGAGGGCGCCCGGATATGGAATGGGTCCGAAGGGATGATATTCACGGCCGACCTCAACAAGATCCTGGGAAGGGAGACGGCCGCCGCCTTATGCACCTACTGGGCCGATATCATCGTGCTGGTGCTTGCCGTGCTGGCCGCCTGTGTGACCCTCGTGTACATGCGGGGCAAGATCGGGTACGCCCTGACCGCCCTGAGGGAAGACGAGGATGCCGCCAAGGTGATGGGAATCAATGTCACCAAGTTCAAGATCATTGCCTTTATCACCAGTGCCTGCCTGGCAGGGCTCCTCGGCGCAACGGCCTGGGCGCTGAAAACGCCCTATGTGTTTCCGCCCGAGGTGTTCGAGATCCACTACACCATCGAGGCCATCATTATCGTGATGCTCGGGGGCGCCGGGACCCTGCTGGGGCCGGTGATCGGCGGCCTGGTTTACGGCATCTCCAAATATTACCTCTCCATCTTCCTCCCGGGATTCCAACTCCTCATTTTCGCTCCGGTCATTCTTGTCATCATTGTCCTGTTTCCCCAAGGAATTGTGGGGATGCTGAAGGCCAGGACCAAGGGGACTGGCCTGGAACGGTTTATCGTTTAAGGAATATTATGGCCTTATTACAGCTTGAACATGTGACGAAACGGTTCGGCGGCCTGGTGGCCGTCAATCGGGTGAGCCTGGAAATCGAGGAGGGGGCCTTTGTTGGGATCGTGGGTCCCAATGGGAGCGGCAAGACCACCCTGTTCAATGTCATTAACGGGGTCTTCTTCCCTGAGGAAGGAAAGCTGACGTTTCGGGGCCAGGACATCACCCGGCTCCCGCCTTTCAGGCGGGCCCCGCTGGGGATCGGGAGGACATTTCAGATCCCCAGGCCGTTTGCCTCGGCCACGGTGAGAGAAAACATCGCGGTAGGGGCCATGTTCGGCACCCAGGGCCATAAGCTGAGCGTGGACGGCTCGCTGGAGGTCGCCGACCAGATCATCGAGCGGGTGGACCTCACGGCCCATCGCGACAAGGCCGCCGGGACCTTGACCCCGGTGGAAAAAAAGCTGGTGGAGATTGCCCGGGCACTGGCCATGAAACCAAGGCTGCTGTTGATGGATGAGGCCATGGCCGGAATGCATCCCAACGATATCGATCAAATGGTGGCCTTTATCAAGCGGGTGGCCAGCGAAGAAAATATTGCCATCGTGGCCATGGTGGAGCATATCATGCGCGCGGTGATCGGATTGGCAGAGAAGGTCATCGTGTTGCATCAGGGCTCAAAGATCGTGGACGCCCCCACCAAAGAGGCCCTCCAGGATCCGAGGGTGGTGGAGGTATACCTGGGCCGCGCGCCGGAGGGCGAAGCATGTTAAAGGTAACGGAGCTGGAATCGGGCTATGGTCCCATGCAGGTCCTCTGGAAGCCGAGTCTGCTGGTCAGAAAGGGGTCCATTACGTCGCTGCTGGGTCCCAACGGGGCAGGCAAAAGCACCTTCATCACCACGGTTTTCGGATCGATCATGCCGTGGGGCGGCAGTGTCGTCTACAATGGATCGGACGTCACCCTGGTGCCCACCCATCGGAAGGTGGATATGGGCGTGGCCCTGGTGCCGGAAGGGAAACACCTTTTTCCCAACATGACGGTCCATGATAATCTCCTCATGGGGGCCTATCTGAAAAAGGCATCAGCTTACCGGAATGAGTCGCTCAATATGGTGCATACCCTGTTTCCCAGGCTGAAGGAACGGGAACATCAGACGGCCGGATCGCTCAGCGGCGGCGAACAGCAGATGGTCACCATTGCCCGCGCACTGATGACAAAGCCCCAGTTGATCATGCTGGATGAACCCAGTCAGGGTCTGGCGCCCCTCCTGGTTCGGGAGGTCTTCGACACCATCCAGAAGATGAAGAACGACATCGGCCTGACGGTATTGCTCATCGAACAGAACGCGGATGCCTCCCTCAACGCGGCGGATTACGTCTATATCATGCATGAAGGGCGGATCAAGGCGGAGGGGAGCCCGGAAGAGATCAAGGGCTCTCAGGAAATCCGGGAGGCCTATCTGGGGATTTGAGCGCAAGGCGCAAAGGGCATGGGGCAAAGAATGTATTCCCGTGCCGTGTGGATGATTCCAATCCTCCAATATTCATTAGAAAATAGTCACTTATAGATGACTCCCACGAGGGCCCCTGTCATGCAGGTGGCAATCGTTCCCCCCACGATGGATCGCAGCCCCAGGCCCACGATCTCGTCCCTTCTCTCCTTGGCCATGGCCCCCAGGCCGCCGATCATGATCCCGAGGGACCCGAAATTGGCGAACCCGCACATGGCGTAGATCAAGATCAGCCGGCTTCGGTCGGTGAGCGCCTCCCTTGGCAGGGCGGCCAGGTCGAGGTACGCCAGCAGTTCATTCAAGACGGTCTTGGTGCCCATGAGGGAACCGGCGGTGACCGATTCCGACCACGGAATCCCGATCAGCCAGACGATCGGGGCCATGACATATCCCACCAGTCGCTGAAATGTCACCGGTCGGCCCCACAGATCCGGCAGCAGGGAAAACAACAGGTTCAGCAGGTGGACCAGGGCCACAAAGACAATCAACATGGCGACGATGTTGAGGATGAGGCTGATTCCGGTGACGGTCCCCCGGGTGATGGCGTCCAGGGAACTGCGCGCCTCTATCGGGAGGGCGACCGCTTCATTGGAAAGAGCGGAGGTCTCCGGGATCATCAGCTTGGCGACCGTAATGGCAGCGGGGGCGCTGATGATGGATGCCACCAGGAGGTGGCCCATGATGCCGGGCACGACATCCCGCAGAATGGATGCGTAGAGCACCATCACGGTGCCTGCGATGGTGGCCATGCCGCAGACCATGATGGTAAAGAGTTCGCTCCTCGATATCTTTTGGAGATAGGGTCTGACGATGAGGGGCGATTCCACCATGCCCACAAACACATTGACGGCAGCGCCCAGGCCTTCGACCCCGCCGATGCCCATAACGCGCCTCAGGACCCATGAAAACCCATTGACAATCCAGGGGATAATCCTCCAGTAAAAGAGGAGGGACGACAGGGCGCTGATCACCAAAAGGAGGGGGATCGCGCGGAATGCAAAAACATAGCTCATCCCCGGTGTCTTTTCGTCAAACGGAAGGGGCGCCCCCCCCAAATAGCCGAAGACAAAACCGGTCCCTGCCCGGGTGGCCGACTCGATGGCGCCGACCGCCTTGTTCAACCAGATAAAGACCTCCTGGCTCCCCGGAAATTTCAACAGAATCAGGGCCAAAACCACCTGAAGCCCCAGGCCTGCAGCAAGGGTCCTCAGATTCACTTTTGTCCGGTTTTCAGAAAAAAGCCATGCCAGAAAGGCCAGGGCCAGAAACCCTATAAAGCTCTGGAGTCGGGGCAATTTTTCCTCTCGAAGGCAACATGGTAAGGCACGATGGAACTCCTTTGGAACAAAGAGAATACCAAAACGCAGGTTTGACGGTCAATTTTTTAGTGGAGCTTGGCAACACATTATGGATAGAATGGGCTCTCTAACTTTCGCCGCAGCGCCACTGCCCGGCGGCAAACGGCAGGGCGACCCCCTGCTGAACCCTGCAATCCATGAAAGGTTTTAAAGTGGCAAGGCATCTCATCTGGATCGATCTTGAAATGACGGGGCTGGATCCGGACCGTCACGTGATCGTTGAAATTGCATCCATCGTGACCGATAACCAGCTCAACGTGGCAGCCGAGGGACCGGACCTGGTCATCCACCATCCGGAGGTTATCCTTTCCGCCATGGAACCCTGGAGCCTCGAACACCACCGGGCCTCAGGACTGCTGGACCGCATCCGTTCCTCCTCCTGCACCTGTCGCCAGGCTGAAGAAGAGACGCTTCAATTCCTGTCGCAATACGCTCTAAAGGGGACCTCGCCGCTCTGCGGCAACTCCATCGGCCAGGACCGACGTTTCCTGTTCAAACACATGCCGCGCCTCGAGGACTTTTTTCATTACCGCAACATCGACGTCAGCTCGGTTAAAGAACTGGTCAAGCGATGGTATCCCAGCCTCCCCCCCTTCCCAAAAGAAAAGCCCCATCTGGCCCTGAGCGACATTCGAGAATCGATCAGCGAGCTGATCTATTACCGCAGCCACGTGTTTGTCCCCTGAGCCGCAGGTTGTTATGCCCGTGTCTGTTCAGCCGGATATCCCTTTAGGGGTTCAGAGGTTCAAAGGTTCAAGGTTCCCCATTCCGCATTCGACGTTGGGCGTTCGATGTTCGATGTTGGACGTTCATCCCTCGATCACCGACCTCCGACCTCTGACCTCTACTCCTCTCTCTCCTTGCTACATCACCTTATCCCCCGGAAGGAGGTCGCCCTCGACCGTGGCGATCCCGAGGCGGTCGTCGCCGACCCCGGCCAGGACCATCCCCTCGGACAGGCCGAAGCTCATCTGCCGAGGCTTCAGGTTGGCGACCACGATGACCTTTTTCCCCACCAGGACCCCCGGATCGGCATAGGCGGAACGGATGCCGCTATAGACCTGCCGGAGCCGTCCCTCGCCCAGGTCCACCATGAGCCGTATCAGTTTTTTGGCCCCTTCGACAAGGCCGGCCTCCCGGACCACCCCGACGCGCAGGTCAACCCTGGCAAAATCGTCTATGGCAATCTCCTTGCCGACCGACACCGCCTCCCCGCCTTTTCGGTCGAGCGGGGCTACCCCTTTCAACTCGCCAGTCTTTGATCTCTCCCCGGTCCCGGCACGCCCCGGCTGGGTCTTTTCGATCTTGGCCCAGGTATCGCGAAGGGTCACCGTCCGATTAAACACGGGTCTGTCCGGAGAGGAATCAACGGCGTCCACGCAGAAGTAGCCCAGTCTCAGGAATTGAAAATGGGTTCCCGGGCCTGCGGCCGCCAGACTGGGCTCGATCTTGCAGGAGGTGATCGCCTCGAGCGACTTGGGATTCAGGAGCGATGTGAAATCGGCCCCTTCCTTCGGGTCAGCGGGGTTTGGCGCGACAAAGAGATGATCGTAGAGACGGACCTCCGCGGCGGCCGCATGGGCTGCCGACACCCAGTGGAGAGTTCCCTTGACCAGACGGCCGTCCTGAGACCAGCCGCCCCGGGTTTTTGGATCATAGGTGCAATGAAGTTCCAGCACCTCCCCGCTATGTTCATCCTTCACCACTCGATCACACCGGATGTAATAGGCATGCTTCAGCCGGACCTCGCGACCGGGGGCCAGACGAAAGTACTTCTTGGGCGGGTCCTCGCGGAAGTCCTCCTGCTCGATATAGAGGACACGGGAAAAGGGGATCTTTCGCGACCCCATGGCCGGATCTTCCGGGTTGTTCTCGGCATCCAGATATTCCTCCTGTTCTTCCGGATAGTTGTCAATGACGACGCGCAGGGGATGCAGAACCGCCATGACCCGAAGGGCCCGCTGATTGAGGTCTTCCCGAAGGCAGTGTTCCAGGAGCCCGATATCCACCATACTCTCCTTCTTGGCAACCCCGATCCGGTCGCAGAACGTCCGAATGGCCTCGGGCGTGTACCCGCGTCGCCGCATGCCCGACAGAGTGGGCATACGGGGATCATTCCACCCGCTCACGTGCCCCCCGCGAACCAGTTCCAGGAGCTTTCGCTTGCTCATAATGGTATAGGAAAGGTTGAGCCGCGCGAATTCGATCTGCCGCGGCGCAAAGATCTTGAGCTGCCGGATGAACCAGTCATACAACGGCCGGTGATCTTCAAACTCGAGGGTGCAGAGGGAATGGGTAATCCCTTCGATGGAGTCGGACTGACCGTGGGTAAAATCGTACATCGGATAGATGCACCATTTGTTTCCCGTGCGTTGATGGGGGGCGTGGAGCACCCGGTAGAGGACAGGGTCCCGCAGGTTCAGATTGGGCGACGCCATGTCGATCTTCGCCCGCAGCACGCAGGCCCCGTCCGCGAATTCGCCGGCCCGCATCCGTTCAAACAGGGCCAGGTTCTCTTCGATGGATCGCGTGCGGTAGGGGCTGTCCTTGCCGGGCTCGGTCAGGGTCCCCCGGTAGGCGCGGATCTCTTCCGGGCCCAGGTCGCACACATAGGCCTTGCCGTCTTTGATGAGCTGAAGGGCATATTCATAGAGTTGATCGAAATAGTCCGATGCGTAATAGAGACGATTTTCCCAGTCAAACCCGAGCCATCGGACATCCTCCTGGATCGAGGCCACATATTCTTCCTCTTCCTTGGTCGGATTGGTGTCGTCGAACCTGAGATTGCAGAGGCCCCCGAACTCCTTTGCAACACCGAAATTGAGGCAGATGGACTTGGCATGTCCCATATGGAGATAGCCGTTGGGCTCGGGCGGGAAACGGGTATGAACCCTCCCCCCGTTTTTGTTTGCCTTCATATCTTCTGTAATGATCGTCCGAATGAAGTCCAGGGACGGTGCAGATTCGGGATGGTTCATGGTCATCTTCCTCTTTTCTTTCCTTATCCAATGCGGCATAGCCGCAACCTAAAAATATCTCACACAAAGCCACGAAGACACAAAGAGAATACGACGGTTCTCCTGTTTTTTGTAACAGAAAACCAGGGGATAGGGGCCTAACGCCGAATAGCCGCAACCTAAAAAAGTTCTCTCGCCGAGACGCCCAAAGGCGCAAAGGATTCTTTTGCGCCGGGTTAATCAGTACTGTTATGCCCGATTCTCTATTACAACAATTCTTTGTAACCGTTCACGGGTTCAGAGGTTCAAGGGTTTAGGGTTGAGATTTGGCATCCGCAGTGTCGTTTTGCACCGCAAGCATGCCATTTCGATCCCAAATTGGGCACTCAAAACAAAGAGATCATGCGAACCGCAGGCTCAAGAGAGCCGTATAGGAACGTGCTGTCGTGAATCGGGTCCTTTAGGCTGCGTTGATCGCTAACCTTGAATCCCGCTACAGCGGGAAACGGGAAACCTGTGAACGCTTACAATTCTTTTTGGCATGGGTCAAGAGATTTCGACACGGGCGGCTGGGTTGAAGGTATGCCGGCGGGAGCGTTTGCGGGTCCAACGTTCTGCAGGATCCCTATTTTCATTGGGATAAGCCCAGGGAAAATGCCCTCCCGGATTCGGCAAAGGCCTGGGGCGAATCCCTCTGTAATATCGGATGATTGACTTTCAGTTGGGAACAGGTTGGACTCGTGCCGCAAAGAAGGCCCCATATAACCTATGGTTTGAGGAGCGCGCCGTTATGCCTTTAACATCAAGGCAATTAACTTTCCCTAACATCCATCGCCGCCGCCCTTTTTCTCCGTCTCCCCGCGCTGGTTTTGCCGCCTATGTCATCCACCTCAAGGACCCGGCAACCGCATGACGCCATAACATGCCAAAAAACTTGTTATTATAAAATCCGGGGTAGGTGCGGCTTCAGCCGCACAGGGACCGTGGGCCGTGCGCCTGAAGGCGCACCTACAGGAACGGCTTTCGGGTCCACTTGCCCTGATCTGCGCAAAGCCATCCCCCTGATTTATTGAGATGATTCTTGTTATTCAGCAATTCTCATTTTAGGAAAATAGTCATGTGGGAGCGGCTTCCGAGCCGCGAAAAATCGTGGCAAGATGCCACTCACACAGAACTTTGACACCAAGTCTCCGTCATAATGAGAATTGCTGCTTGTTATTTTAGTGGGTTGACGTTGACAGCGACAAGGGGTAGACTGAGAAGGCGAAGAAACCGCGAGGAGGTCCAGCTTCGCTGAGGCATCAACAGCCGTCCTACCCGGCTCGGTCGAGGTTCAACTGAATCCCTGAAGGGCGTACCCAAGGACAGTCATGGGGAAAAACAGGGTCGAATACGCCATAAGAATTGGTCCTCGTGATCGATATAGGCACCTGCATATTAAGGAGAGGGGAAAGATTGTGTTTTTCAGGGTTCAATATGAATCAAAGATAAATCAGATATGGTACCCTGTTGTCAGATACGACACAGCGCACGGTTTTGCTCACAGAGATTTGCTCAACCATAAAGGCGATTCCAGGAAGACCCCTTTGTTTAATCAAGACTTAAACGATGCCTTAACCTTTGCGGAGAATGATCTGAAAACCAACTGGGAATTGTACAAAAGGAGATTTCTGGAGGGGATGCGTGATGAACAAAGACAAGGAAATGATCGAACGTAACATTGAGATCAGCGCAGAATTCAGCCGGTATCTATTCGAACATCCGGAGTTGGAAGAAAAACTGCCGATCGGCGCTGAGGTCATTCTCCTGCCGGAGTTCGATAGAGAATTGAAGGAATACAATCTCAAATTGGGGAAAATCATAGAATCCGAGCAAGGGGAAGTGGTGTATATAGCGATTAGAAGCATACGGCCCAAGCTCTTGTCAAGAATCGATGATGTTGGATTAGAAGCCGTGGGATAATTGACCGTTATGCGTGGCACGTTATTAAGCCTCAGCCTTCCCGTCGGCCAGGGATGGCGCGCAACTGAATAACTGAAGGGCGTCCCTGCACCCGTACGGGTTGGTCCCGCTTTACTGCGTCATCAACAGATTTGCCATCGGGCTCGGTCGGCCGGCGCTCAACTGAATAACTGAAGAACGTCCCGGCCCGCACAGATTTACGTTCATTTACGGTTTGGACGTATTTTAATGGGAAACGGAGGTTGATATGGAAGCATTACAGGTTCCGGATTCGGTAAAAGAGATGATGTCATACATAGAAGGTGGGACCATCCAGGAAAAAATGGCGCGACTGGTTATGAGCCATTTGGAAAACCGATTTCGCTCCTGCACAGAGCGCCTGTATGATTTTGAAAAAAAATATCGATTGCCCTTTAAACAGTTCAAAGAGGGTTGGGATGCAAACACCAGTGGGGAGAAATATTCTTATGAAACCGAGAAGGACTATATGGAGTGGGAAAGCCTGGACGACGAGCATGACCTTCTTCTTTCCCAAATGCGACAGGTAAAAGAGGAGTTGGGCTCGTGAAGATGTCTTTTGAAGAGTTTGAAAGACAACTTGCCTATGGGCTTTCAACATATGTCCCAGGGGGATATCTGCAGATGGATGAAATGAACCCGATAAGACTGAAAGCCAGATATCATATCGGCGCTTCGCTTTTTATAGATATCTTCTATGCCATCCGAACGCAAAAAATCAGTTTCGCGGTAGTTCAAGAACGAGAGAGGCTTTTCGGCATTGATAACCTCGGCGGTTGGCATTGTCACCCCTTAGGCAAACCTGAAGATCATAAGCCCATAGACGAACCATCCATTGAAGAAATTGTATCCCGGTGCGCCATTGCCATTGAGGCGTTCAGAGAAACAGGTTAGGCTTCAAGGCTTCTGTAACCAAATTAAGCATGGGGCTAAATTCCGGTTATCCGGCCTACGGCTCTTAGAAATTCCCGGGCGGGGGAAATAGGCAAAAAGAATGTAACATCTCAATAATCAGGGGCAAACCCCCTGGATTCCGGCCGCAGTTTATCCCGCACTTGATGCTGGACCGGAATGACGAACAAGCCAACCACCCGTCATTCCAGCGGCTATGCCGCTTTACGCTAAGAGGTAGAAAATATGGTAGCGCTACAAGAAGCCGAGGGACTTATTTCCTCGATGACGCCAGGTGAAAAGGCCCAATTGCTTCGGTGGATAACTCGTGATTTCGATGGTGCGTTTCCCGGTATAGAAACTGATCCGGAAGTAGCCGGGGGAGAACCCTGTATCCTGCGTACCCGAATCCCGGTATGGGTACTTGTTCGAGCACGGCAATTGGGGGCCAGCGAGGCCGAATTATTGAACAATTATCCTGGGTTGCGTGCTGAAGACCTGGTTAATGCCTGGGGATATTATCGGCTGCACAGAGACGAAATCGATCAGCAGATCGATGAGAACGAGGCGGCTTGACAATGAGTCGCCTTCTCGCCGATGAAAATTTTCCCCTGGCTCGAAATTAGCCAGCTTATTAAAGGGGGGTAAGAGAATCGCCCATGGGTTTTCAGAAGTTGGAAATGTTGTCACAAAATGAAATACTGCGGATGGTTGACGCTCTGCGAGCGATCCGGCAACGAGTCAGATGGAAACCTGGTAAAGATAGCGCCCACACTGAAAAACGGAGAAAGATGCAACACATCCCGTTCTCAGCTTCCCTGTCAGATTATGAAAAAATGATTGCCGACATTGTGAAAAATGACCGAAATATGGTCTATCTATATGATTTTGAGGGCATTCATTATTACGGAGTGCGAGGATTTGTAGACAACGCCGAATGGCTTGTCATCTTTGGCGCCGGTGGGGTAATGGAGACTGCATTCCCACCCATGGATATCGATGATTACCTCTATCGTCGCGGGTTTGTTTGGGTGGGCATGATTGAGGAGGTTTTGAAATGGACAAGAGAAGCCATGAACTAATCGAATACTTATCGAAAGGCATTGACTCCCCGGACGTCAGCGGCTTCGAGCTAATTGAGCTTTTGGATATTCGAAGTCTGATCGCATCACGCGAGCCTCTGCTTAACGAAGCCGATACATCTCGTCTGGAAGATCTGGATAGAAGACTGATGAGAATGGCTGACTTCTTGTATGTCCGTATTTCAGAGGTCGCTGATGTATCGGATGCGCGACGACGATCGCATTGTCTGCCATCTCATTGGTGGTGGTATCTGGATGAGATGGCCCAACGAAAACAGGAAGTTGCTGGATAAAAGATAAAGATGCTCGAATCTTCCCCAACCTGGGACCCGGCCTTCGGCCCTTAAAAACCAAGTTCCAGGAGGAAACAGGCACCAAGAATCGACTCTGTCCCTTTGATCTTTCAGCTTTGATCTTTCAGCTTTGATCTTCAAACTCCCAAAAAGGAACGCCCCATGAAAAAATTCCTGACCGCCATCGCCGCCGCCATTTTTCTCCTCCTCCCCGCCGCCGGTTTCGGTGGCTATGTCATCTACCTCAAGAACCCGGCCACCGCATGACACCATAACATTCCAAAAAACTTGTAATTTTAGTGAGTTGACTTTGACAGCGACAAGGGGTAGACTGAGAAAACTCAGAAACCGCGGGTACCTCCCGTTTCGCTGCGACATCAACAGACTTGCCATCGGGCTCGATCCGCACTTAACTGAATAACCGAAGAACGTCCCGGCCTTCCACTGGGGTGTGAAAATAAAACAGGAAAGGGGAATTAGGATGG